>Ga0209597_1000001_pt1 | contig 224239 bp, 253 predicted proteins | sample M_140625_MF_Meta_FD_187316 | JGI IMG/M metagenome (GOLD analysis project Ga0209597, IMG submission 187316) | Freshwater microbial communities from Lake Montjoie, Canada to study carbon cycling - M_140625_MF_MetaG (SPAdes) (version 2) | ecosystem: Environmental > Aquatic > Freshwater > Lake... | reverse complement strand
TTCCATGACCTTCCAACTCATTATAGTGAGCCGCGAAAAAAGGGCCAGAACGCCACTTTTGATACACCCTACAAAAACTCATGAGTCGCATGGAGCGAAGCGACCCTCCTGCATGGATGGGCCTTGGACGCCCCCAAAAAGACATGATGTCGCATGGAGCGAAGCGACCCTCCTGAACAGACACCTACGAAAAGTGGATCGAAAACGCATCGGTTCCCGCAAACTTTTTTACAAGAAGCACTCGTTGAATAATTCGACACAGAGAGTTCCAACATTGAAAAACTGTGAGGTTCTTCTGTTTTATGGGTTTTGTGTTTACTCAGAGTCGCTGTCCATCGCGAAGCGATTGCGGCGGACCTGGGCAGGACGCTGCTTGTTGTGGACCTTGGGGGCAACCTCGGCCCAGACCTGTGCAAGCTGGACCGCGTTGAGGGTCGTCTTGCGGGCGAATTCGTCGCGGAGGCTATTGATGTGGCTCCAGGAGCGGATGAGGGGGAGGATGTCGCGGCCGACTGCCTTGTACTCGGCGATCTGGGCACGGCGGAGGGCGGAGTAGGTGTGCTCATCCATGGTGACGAGCTTGTTCGTCTCAGCCTGCTCGGCCTCCCACATGAGGTCACCCCAGTTGGGGCCGCGGTGGGACCAGCGGGACTCGCGGTGGCGGCTGCGGCGGGACAGGCTCCACTTGGAGACGAAGCGGGCGAGGATGTCGATGGTCTGGTCGACCTTGGCAGCCTTCTTGCGGTCGGCGATGGTGGTGCCCTTAGGCACCCACTTGTCGTAGACGTTCATGCTGCGGACGTGCTTGTCAAAGACAAAGCCAGCTGCACGCATGCGGACGGAGAAAGGGATCGGGTTAAACATTCTGATCGGGAATGCCTCAACGGTTGCTATGCGGTTGTTGTAGGACTTACTTCAGGTCTTTTCGTGATTTCGATGAATTCGTTTTCAGAAATGTGGATTCATGGTGGGCCAGGTCCATAATGTAAAAATTGGGGGTTGGGTAGCTGTGTCTAGCTTTAGGCCTGGGCGGCCTTCTTTGCGGCGAGGGTCGCCTCACGCTTGGCCTTCATGGCGGCCTTGGCTTCGTCGGACATCGGGCCGCGGGGCTTGCGTTCCTTGACCGGTGCACCGGGAGCCTCGGGTTCGGGCTTGTCCTCGGACTTGGGGGAGGCGGGTGCGGCCTTGGCGGCGATGGTGGCCGCCCGCTTGGCCTTCATGGCGGCCTTGGCTTCGTCGCTCATGGGTGCACGCTTCTTGCGTTGCTTGGAGTCGGTCGAGCCGTCTGACTCGGTGTCCGCGGTGGGCACGCGGATGACTCCGGTGACCTGGGTGTTCTCCTCCTTCTCTGCGGGGAAGAGGATGTCTAGGAGGGCCTTGGAGAGGTCCTCGGGCTTGGTGTAGCGGTTGTCGGCTGCTGAGCCAGATTCGTCGTAGATGTGTGCGATCGCGTCCTTGATCTGCTGCTTGAGGAGGTTGTTGAGAGACATTCTGTAGTAGTTGTTGAGTAGTTGTATAGTAGGCTGGCGGGGGTGTCATTGGTAGTTCGTGATGGCAAACAATTCGTTTTTTGGAAAATGGATTCTATGATCCCAATAAGAGACTAGCCATGGACCCTCCTAAGACCAAGAAGCAGAGCATCAAGAACCAGAAGGAGAAGGGCAAGAGCGAACACCGCCTAGGATCAGCCAAGCACGTCCGCCTAGCAGAACAGCGAAAACGGACGACGTAACTTCATTTAGAAAGGAAACATCTGACTTCAACAATGCCTCAATGTACTGCCATCACCGTCGCTGGACGACAATGTCTGTTCCAGGCGAGAGATGGAGAACATTGTACGCGACATCGAAACGTAGGTAATCAGTGCGTTATCCCACGGTGCCGCAGACCAGCAGTAGCAAACGAACATTGTAGGCAACACGGCAGACTCCGCCCCCGTCCAGACCTGCCACCCGAAGAGAGATGCGGTCATCGCAACTGCATGCGGGAGGCATGGCGAGAGCAGAGGTGCCAAGTCCATATCGGCATCCTCACCAGGCAGCGAAGGATACAGCTCTGGGACAACCTCTACAACCCAGCCCTGGGTCGGATGCTGGCGAACCCCCTGGCATGGCGGGAGATCGTCGCAGACTGGGAGGCTATGATAGGACAGCCGTTTATTGACCGGAACTTCGTGGACCATCTGATCCTCAACTTCTCTCGTCAGCTCCGGATCCCTGAACTGTGGAACCGGGTCATGGGCAATCACGCACCCATGGACGCAGATGGCGAGATCCACTGGCTCATGTATGACGGGGAATACGTCGACAACCGCCCTCGCCTACCTCCACCCCGCGGGGAGCTAGAAGCGTTCACCCGGGATGGGCAGAACGTCCACACCCGGTTTGTCACAGAGCAGACGAACTCAGCCTTGTCGATCCTACTTAACGCAGAGGTCCCGCCCGAGCAGAACACGTTAAAAGAGAGCCACATGTGTTTCATGGAACATATCGCCCTTGACCGGATCACCACCACACTCGAAATGATCGCAGCTGTGGACCGAGACGCGAAGAGGTGGTACAGGGTGAAGACATGTAGGCAGCACGATGACTATCTTTACAAGAGAGTGATCGATGGACTGTGGTCAAAGATCAAGACATCAAAGTATCGGAGAGAGTTAGAAATCCGTTTATGGCAAGAGATGGTCGACTCAGTCGGGATGTGCTGTGATGGACACATTACGCGGCTAGCTAACGTCCTCTGTGGATTTGATGACGCATTCACCCCGGAGCTGTCTCCTGCGGAGCAGTTGCAGAATCGGATGGCGGTCATTGCGGGAATGGATACGGGCATAATCTTACAAGCCGCAGAGGCAATGAAGGCGTTGACCGAGTTCAATGTACCGCGAGAACAGTGGGAACCTTGGATCGACGCCCTGTGAAATACTGGCAGAGGTATATAATGAACCCCCTCTTTATGGCAGCAGCTGCGGTTGGCGGCGTGCTACTACTACTTTTTGTATGGACATTCATGTCGAACGCCCAGTTTGGACTGACATTACTGGCAGCGAAGGAGAGCAATGGCTTCTTTCCGTTCATGGGTGTCTTCTTCCTCTACATGATTGGGTTCTACTTCATCATGTTCTTCCTAGCTTTTATCGCAGCAGTTATCTTTGTCCAGGCAACACCTCCTGAGAAAACAAGTGTGCCAACGAAGTAATGAAGTTAAAGACCCTACGTAGGTCGCATAATCCCGCGAAGAAGTGGGACGCTATCTTTGAGTTACCGAATGGCAAGACAAAGGCAGTTCCGTTTGGTGCGAGGGGGATGTCTGATTACACAAAGCACAAGGATAAGACTCGGAGGGCGAGGTACATCCAAAGGCATTCTGGTATGGGCGAACACTGGTCAAGGCCAGACACACCCGGTGCGTTAAGCCGCTGGATTCTCTGGGGACCTTCGACCTCTCTTGCGAAGAACACCCAGACGTTCAAGCGTAAGTTCGGAGTATGAAAACGAATGCCTCCGTCCCAAGCGAATACGTCTCAATGGGTATGGATTTGGATAGTAAACTTCGCCACCTTGGTGCAGCTACCTTCGGAAACTATCTACAACGTGTTGATCGTCTCGCAAGGTTTCAGCTCTACCACGATCGTCAAGTGAAGGAGAGGAAGAAACTAGAAAAGGCACGGCAGAGGGCGATAAAGGAGATTGAAGACCGAACAGCCTTAGTGGCAGCTGCACATACATTGGCACATATGAAAACGGATTCTGTTATGATTATAGATATGCCAATTGCCGACTAGAATGTTCTGCCCATACTGCCAACGTCCGGTCGTCAAGTTTGAGAAAGCAGGAGACAGCGATCATCGGTGGTGCTTTATCCACCTCATCGAGAAGAAGAGAATACATGGCGACACTCCCGAGGAGTTGCGTGACGAATATTACGCACTGTGTCAAGCCCACGCCCCACCCAAAGCGAAGAAACACAAGATAAAGCTCACCCCAGAACAACGGAACGCCACTGTTCCCGGTTCATTGTACTGGTAGTCGTGCGAACAAGATCCATCCAAGTCACAGCACGTCCATCCAAGTATCGCTCGGCAAGATTGTTGAATACATGGACATAGGACACCATCACAGCAGCAACAATGGTCCATGACCAATTCATTTTTCAGTTTAACGAGATGTTCTGACTGCGAGGCAAACGACGGGACAATACATCCCTCTTCGTCCCGCCAACGGACATATCATCACCTTCCTGGATACCCTCAATTGCCCTCAGTGCCTCAGCCACACGCTCGGGTTGATCGGCAAACTGAAGAAAAAGCTGTTGACGAAGGGTCGCCCGCTTCAGGGCAGGGCGAGTCACACGCTCGGACCGGGCGATGGTCCCACCGCTTCCATCAAGTACGAAGTTTGCAAGGTCGTTATCTTTCATGAATGAGATCACTTGACCGCCTAGAAGTGTCTTGCGTTCTCGGATTGTCTTAATTTGGGCTTGAAGGGCACGAATCTCATCGTCTGCAGCGATCCACTGACGCAGACTCTCCTTGACTTCTTCGCTCATTGTATTGTCTATCTCCGGGCTTGAAAATCAGAACTTCCAGCGGAGGTCGCAATCCAGGCATGTCACGAAGGTTGTCATCGGCTCATCCGCAGATCTCGTCTGCATCTGGTAGTAGTCGCAACGAGTCTTCTTCTGGCAGCGGCGGCAGAACATGTTGATGCTCGCAGTCTGCTTCTTCGAGTGAGTTGCCTTCTCCTTCTCGGATGTGCGGTGAACAATCTCGTTCCAGCGTTCAGGGTTCTGGATCATCGGTGTTGAGTTCACGAACTCTTCTGCTGTCATTGTGGGGATCAAGTGACGGTAGCGATAGAGATCGATCGCCCTATTGCGATAGAGGTTAAGAAACACTGGATTGTCCCATGCTTGATCGATGTACCACTCCTGGGCATCCTTCACACACTTGTTAAGGATCGCGGTCTCAACATCATTCGAGTCAAACTTATCGCGGACAAGAGTTCGGAGCTGGTGTTCAACGAAGACGTTCGAGGCGTGAACCGTGTGGACAGGTACAGCTTCGCGGTCGATGGTAGGAACGTCATCATCTTCATCTTCTACCACAGCACCCTCGTCATCCTCGTCCTCCTTCTCCTCATCCTCATCATCCTCCTGGAAGGTCGACGTGTGATAGAACTCATCATACTCAGCTGAACGAAGGTCCTTGTACTGATTCGCATGGGCGTCGTAGTCATCCGCATTCGCATTGGTTGACTTCATAATCACGATAACACCGGAGAAGATGTCATCGTTGAACGGAGGAGGCAGCATGTGTTGGTTCGTGGTCTCATCGTCCTCATCGCAGGGAACACCGAAGACTGCGTAGACATCTTCGTCATGGATCATCTTGCCTTGGAATTGCATGAGGGGTTGTTTCGTCTTCTTGCGAAGCCATTCGAGAACGTCGGGCGTCTTAGCAGGAAGGGTTGTTTCGGTTAGGGTTCCGGCTGTTGCGATAAAGAGTGCGACAACCATTTTACTTCATTCCTTTCATGAATTCTGTGATTCCGTTTTCAACTTTTGGATTTTTAAGCTGTTCCATGTTCTTGTTCACCATGTTTGATAGATTGTCCATTACATTGCTCGCACCCTCTGCGATCGCGGGAGCCGCAACCTTCTTAGGCTCGGGGAACTTGAACATCTCTGCGATTCCGTCACCGATGAACTTGAAGACGTTGTTCTCCTGATTCGCAATCGCAACTGCCACGACGATACCTAGAAACGCGAACAAGAGCACCCCGATGAAAAGGACGTAACCCACGAGCTGTTCGGTGGTCTTTGGAATAGGGGGACGCAGTTTGATCGGAGGGGGTCCGCAGTTAGGATTCCCGGCTGCATAGAGAGGACGCGTGACAGCGGCTAACACGTCTTCGGGGCGAACGGGCTTTATGGTTGCAACGAGCGAATCGATGTCTCCTGGGTTGACCTCAACAGGGTTTTGTAGGTAGATCACCTGAGGACCAGGGGATGACTTCCATCCGATACGGCGTTCGCATTCTCGGTCATAGATTGTGTATTGCTCAATCTTACTATTAACCCACGTGAAGTACGGCTCGTCACCAGTGACAAGCTTGGTGAGAGACCAGGACTGTCCAACCGAGATGTCCTGTGTGGAATACTTACCTGTCTTCGAGTCGATGATACCAAGTCCTTCCGGTGTGTTCGGGGCTAATCGCTTCGCAATATCACCAAGGAAGTTCATCGACGTCCCAGATCCGCTTCCTCGCATGAGAGGGACAAATAGCATGATGTTACCACTCACGCATTGTAGCATGGCATCTGCCTGAATTCCCTCCACTCGAAGGGGTGCTGGGTAATACAACTGTAAGGAGGTAAACACAGCCTGAGACCCATTGAACTCCATCGCGAATGGAGTGTACGGTTTCAGGATAATCATGTTTTTCAATTCAGCATCATCGGGACCGCGTGTAACGGATACCGCAGACGCAGTGTTGCCCTTCGGAAAGGACAGCTTACAACTGCGACATGCCTCGGATCCGGCAACCGTGACGCCCACATTCATGTCGACAGACGGTTTCGGATCAATTATGTCACGCTTGGAGCATTTACTTCCTCCACCACCCATTGTTCTACTGCGGACAAAACAAGTCTGTGAAAGAGAACAAGATGTCAGATAGTCCACCACCACGCGGACTACTCAACTGGTGGCAGGGATTAATCCTTGCCGCCGGAAGTGCAATTGTCGGAGTGGCTGCTGCTGTAATGATTATGACACCCGGTGCGTCTGCCCCAGGATCCGCACCATCATGGGCGATGATGTTACTCCGGTTCGTCCCGCATTTCCTCTTGCTGTTCGGTATCCTCGCAGATGCGTTCACCTATGAGGGTGTGTACTGGACCGGAACGATGGTTGGTATCTTATCGACGATCGTAGCACCTTACATCGATATGGGTCTCAGGTCACTGGGTGAACTGCCCGGAGTTCTTATGCGTAGAAGGGAGGCTGCAGCCCAGAGTGGCGGAGATCCAAACGGCACATTCCTCGGATGCAGCATTACTGGGTCAGAGGTGGCTGAGGTTCCAGAGGCACTGGTTGTAACCACGAGCATCCTGTCGTATTACATCTTTGACCTGATGTTCAACATGAGCGTCCTCGATGCCACTGGTGCACTTGTTGCAGGTGCAGTTCTCTACGGCGGGCAGGTCTTCGCGATCTCTAGCTGCTTCAAGGATGGAAAAACAGGCACGGGTGCAGCCTGGGCGGGTGCATATGGTGTTATTATCGGACTCATCTGGTACTCGATCTTATGGTCGTGGGGTCCGCAGTATCTACCGTCTTCCATTCTGTCTGGAAGCATTACCGCTGGAGGTGGTGCGAAAGGTAAGGGTGGACGTGGTGGACCTGGGCGAAGCGGCATTGGAATGAGCGGGGGTGATCCCGTCGACTCGGGAATGGCTGGAGGTAGCGGTCGCCCTGGTCAGGCAGCAACATGCCCGAGCTAAGCAAGTGCCTTCTTAATGAGAGTGTAATACATGATCACTTGCGTACCCGAATACCGACCAACCTCAACCCCATTCTTAACAACAACAATTGTAGGAACGACCTGAACACCAAACTTCGCAGAGAGTTCCTGCGGATCTGCGTGGGTGTTGACTCCGACAAAATACACCTGCGGAAATTCCTCGATCAAGTCTGCAATTGCCGGCTTGATGGTGGCACAAGGAACGCAAGTCGGAGACCAAAAATGATAAGCAATTACGGGAGGAGCCGACATACTTTTATACGAGAAGATACTTCTAAACCTTTTCAACCACGAGCGTTGTCAGCTCAGCTTTGAGCATAGTCTGCTTCTGAACGGTTGACTTCGTGATCGTAACGTTCCGCTCGCGAAGGATCTCTGCAAAGGCTTTGAGTAGGTGCTTGTTCACGATGTCTTCCTGTAGGTCGTTCAGATGCTCGCGAATCCAGGTCACGACGCGAGTCTGTGGAACGGATGGACCCAGCGTCATCAGTGGGCAATTGGGAAACAGCTCGTCTGTCTTCACGGGGATCTCGATACTCTTCCCCTCAACAACTTCGCGTGCCATGCGGTCAACCACATCGTTCTGCTTCGAGAGGTCATCTTCTCCACCGGTATGGGCACGAACGTGGTGGAACCGATGCTTGCTGAACTTCCCAAGCTTCTCTGCGATCGACTCAATCAGATCGCGGTGTAACACCGGTTTGCCCATAGAGGTCTTCCATCCGCGAGACATCCACCCAGGTAACCACTCGGTCAGACACTTGATCGAATAATCAGAGTCAGTGTAGATCACCAGCTCTCCATGCTCGCCTTTGAGATCCAGAATCGAGACAGCTAGATGGATTGCCGACAGCTCCGCCCGCTGATTCGTCTGGGGTTGATCATCGGGAATGCGATGAGACTCGGACCAATCGGGGTGATCGGGAAACCACGCTGCAAACCCAGCCTTCGCATCCTTTCGTCCGTTGCTTGAACAAGAGCCATCGGTAAACACACGCATAGCCTTACTTTGACGTAACCTTCGCCAATTCCTTTTCATACGCATGCGGATCGTTCCACAATGAATCATCGAGATCACCCGTGATGGTCGGAATATGGCGATAAGTAGGCATCCTGGTCACGATACATCGGGATACAATCGCCGGCTGCAATAACGGCTCCTCGATGTGAAACCAAATACGACAGCGAAACGACCTTTGTTCCAGGCTTCGGCGGAGCATCTGCTGGCAGGCGGATGTTAAAAAGTGTGCATGCCACACCATGAGAACACGAATGCGAACGTGGGCTTGTGAGGGGACAAATGACATCCACTGTGTCATCCAGGGTGCAAAGTCATCAATCGAATTGATACGGGCTGCGTCCACCTCTTCAAAGTCGCATCGGTGTTTGTTTGTTGCTACGTAGGTATCCCACGCAGCCTTCGAGGTTCGATCGTTAAGTGATTCAAAAAGAATACGATGAGGAGGTGGGAACAACAGAAGCGAAGCTGACGTCATTTACTTTACGAACCCTGAGTCTCCGTAGATGGCTGCACAATCCGCTTGACCGGAATGTCGGCCGACACGACATAAATACTGTTCTCCGTCTTGATGATGTAGGTCTTCTCCTCCTTCATCCGCATGATCGAGTCGATCGGCGACGTGTACTCGGTGTCAGACTTGACAAGGCACTTTGACTCACCAGACACGCCGATGCAGCACGTCTTCTGAAGGGAATCGTTATAGTAGTCCAGGTAGATGGGCATGTCCTCCTGGATTGCTAACTTTGCCACATGGGCCATGACTGTTGCTGACGGGACACTCATTTGTGAGAACCTAAGGTTGTGTTTGCGTTTATTTTAACGTGCGACGTCTTCCAGTTTAAAGCGACTTTTCATCGAGAGCGACGGCGTCTCGGTGCGTGGAACCGCAAGGATCTCTGTGACCATGCCCTTGACATCCTTCACCTTGGGGGCAACAGCGGCGAGGAATCGGACCAGGTGGTCGACATGCTCCTCGACAGGTGCGGTCTTCTTCTGCTTGATGCTGTCGCGGAGGTCATCCACAATCGTCTTGACGAAGACGGACATCGTCGACTCCGGGATCAAGCCGCGGGAATACAGCTCGGAGGTGTAGACTGCGAATCCACGCTTGGTCTCCTTCTGCTTCGTCCAGGCGATGAGTGCATCATCGAATCCGGCATCAGAGGAGGATGGTACAATCGTCACTGCGGACATATCGTACAGCGAGTCGAACATCGCGACCTGAGTAGACAGGTCTGCACGGGCATCCTCCTGCGTCTTGACAATGTCCGAGTACAGATCTGCTAGCAGACTTGCGTAGAAGTTCTGTCGGATACCCCGATCGAAGAGCAGAGTGGTGACTCGGAGGCGAAACATCGCATCACGAGAGGTAAGCTTCGTCTTGATCATGTCAGACAGCTTGGAATAGGTTGGTTTGGACAGCTTATTGATCGCTGCATTGATTTCATCATAGTCGGGGTCGTCCTTCTCTCGGACCTTGCGGACCATTTCGACGAGGACATTTGCCCTCCAATTTGTATTTTCAACTTGGGGCTCGCGACGAGGCGGGCGGCGGAACACTGGGCGGAAGGATGTGCGTAGTTTAGAGAAGATTTCGATGACAGAGTCAGGAAGAGGCTGCTTGACGGAAGGGCGAAGAGCGTAGATAGAAGAAACAGTGATGGACTCCATTTCGGCACTCTTCCTTCCCTTGTGGATGGGAAGGATTCGTTTTCACAAAATCCAGAAAACGGATTGCCCCATTCACATAAGGAAGGGTGTTGCCGGCTAAAATGACTCTTCCAATCAAGTGGGTACTCTGGTACCATGATCCTTCAAACAACGACTACAGCCTTGAAAGCTACATCCGCATCTTCGAAGTCACGACCATCCCAGAGTTCTGGGCAATCGTGGATGGGATTCCGAAAGATGTGTGGGAATCCGGAATGTTCTTCTTCATGAAGGAAGGGGTTCGTCCATTATGGGACGCCCCCGAAAACGACAAAGGAGGTGCATGGTCGAAGAAGGTCGACGCATCTGATACGCACAACGTATTCATCGACGCAATGGTTCACTGCCTTGCGTCCTCTCTCCTCAAAACTCACAACGACTGTGTGGCGGGTGTCACGGTCAGTCCGAAGGGGCAATTCCATATCATCAAGGTGTGGAACTCAACAACGACGGTGTCTGACCGCCGGTTGTTCAGTCCGAGTCTCAAGATGAAGTTAGGTGATGACATTGCCTACAAAGCCCATAACATGCGGCCGAAGTAGGCTAGATACATTGACAGTTCGCAAACCAAAAATAGAGGCAATACATCAGATACGCGTGAAAGATCGTTGTAGAGATAGCGATCAATACCCCCTCCATTGCTTTTTCAATGGGATTAACAATGTCACGCGGACGAAAAACGAAACGCGGAGGTACAAAGAATTCCAAGGACAAAATGCGGACGATACGACAACTCTTCAGTCCACGAAACATAAAGAGTGAAGCTGCGAAGAGTGGATTCAAAGCAGAGATACTAATGACTACGCAGCCGAATGTCAAGGCGGCATTCGAATCATATTTCAAGAAGAATATTCGCTCTTCGACGTTAGGGATGCATGGAAAGAAGGCCGACGTTGTCATTACGTTCGATGATGGATCTAAAGCAAAGATCCAGAACAAGAATGGGATAAGCGACTTTCACCAGTTTCAGAGACTTCCACTCGAACGGTTTTATGAGCCGTTCCGGGAGCAGATCGGAAGTATGGTTCAATGTAGGTTTGTGGACAAGGGTATCACCGAAACTCGCAAGAAGCGGCCGATCTGTAGCCCATTCGTTGGTACACCACGCCAACCAACAATTGAAGAGGCACAAGAGCTAATTCACCAGGCATTACACGGTCTTGAGCCCGATAACTCCCCCACTCACTTGACAAACACCATTATTAAAAATGGTGAGATAACGTCGCTCAAGATCACCTCAATGGAGGACTTCATGGCTGAAGTTGACAAGAGGGTGATCCTACCCACAGTGAAGGAGGGTGGTACAGTGATTGATCTGGGAGGAGGGTTTACCATCCAGTTCCATGGGTCTCATATTGGTGACAACAACCCGGATGATCCACAGGTCAAGTTCACGCCTCCCAAGACGAAGCCGTATCCGTTCGAAACCATTCTATAATCTCGGGTACGCACGCACGTACAACGTTTACAACAATCGAATTACCGAGGTAGAACAAGCATTTTTCATTCGGCGTATCTACCCAGGTAAACGTGTGTGGGAATCCAAACATCCCCATCGTCTCCTTTACCGTGAGTCGGCGAACTCCATCACCAATACGATATAATCCAGTCTTAGCTCCCGGACCACCAGAGCTAGCACATACCGTGATCCCCGGAGAGTCGACCGAGTACACGCGTTCGCCCTGTCGCCCACCTTTGCGGGTTTTACTATTAATCACGTCAAAGACTGCGTGAGGATGGAATGGTCGCGGAACTCCATTCTTGGCAACCAGTTCATATCCATCCGAGTTCCACAGTCTTGTCTCCTCGGGGTCAAGGATTGCGGACACCGGCACCTGATGTTCATGTTCCGCAGGGAACTCGAACGTAGCCCCCTGGGTTGCCACAATGAAGATACGTTGGCGACATTGAGGCGATCCGTATTTGGACGCGTCCATGACTTTGGAAACCACTGTATATCCACGCAGTTCCAACTGCTCATTGATGATCGCATACGTCCTACCCTTGTCGTGTGTCTCGAGGTTCTTGACGTTCTCCAGAATACACATTCGCGGTCCCTTTGCGTCGATGATTCGCAGGATGTCAGTGAACAAGTTGCCCTTCTCGGCATCCGCAAACCCTTGTCCATTACCCGCGATGCTGAAGGGTTGGCAATTGTGTACGATTATGTTTTCAACGACATAGCTATTATCGACCGCAACTTCGAAATTGTACACGGGCTCGTCTTCGACGGGCTTCGACAAGATACTGGTAGGTGCGAACCACGCATACTCTCCTTCGATAAATGATGTATACCGACTGCAGCCCGGTGTAACTCGTATGGTATACGTGTTTCGTTGATTACACAAACGTCCTGCGATTACACATTTCTTTGGACGGTTACACTTTGTGACCGACGCAATATTCCCCAGTTTCAGGAAAAGTCGCTGCGTACCCAGTGCCAAGTCTGGCGACACGGTTGTGATACTATATATTCCGTCGGACCGTACGTATCCGTCTGCCCGCATATACCCGGCAACGAACTCCCGAATTAACGGTATGGGTGCATCCTGGACCCACTCGGGTATCCGCTTCCCATGTGCGTACTTACCAAACTGCTTTAGAATCGTATACCACTCCTGATTCGAACAGCCAAACTTCTTACATTGGCCTGTATCACACTTCTTATCTGTGATAGGTAGAATCTTACGGATTCGAGCATAGATATCGTCTTCGTCTTTGTTGTTGATTGCAAATTTGATGATGTATTTGAGACGCCCATCTGACTTGGTAGACTCTTCAATCCATCCATCCCCTACAAAGTATCCCATCATAAACCACTGGGCAGGGTCATCGAGACGAAGTGTTTTCGTGTGCGAGACTCGTTGATTTACGACCTGGACATGCGAGAACTCCGGAATACACTCGCGAGTGTTGACATTCATCCCAAAGTAGTGGTTCATCGTCAACGTTTTTGCGGTCTTCCATTCAGCTGGACCGAAGGACGTGGTGTATCTCCGGATTGCATTATCCCAGACCCGGAGCTTTTCACGGACGTAGAACGGGTGTTCGTCCGTACACGAAATGGTCTCTGGGTGATATTTGATGCGAATCGTATAGAGCTGTCCCTCGTAGACCTTCGACTGTAGGTTCAGAATGGAACGAAACCGACCGGTATGGGTCATAAGGCTATCGTCGAGCGTGACTGTCTCAATTGGCTTGTAGCCTGCAGCGGTCAATACACGAGTGCCCGTGACGAAGCAAGGGAATCCCGCACACAAGATGTCGTGATCCGGAACGTCCTCTGCCACCACCTCGCGGATGTCGGCCGCAGGGTTGAGTCCGTAGTTGGCTTCGTAGATCGAACGGGCACCTGCGTCAATGTCGCATGCGAACACGCATTCGAAATCGGGCGGGAAGGCGGTATGGAACGCACCCAGTCCACTGAAGAGATCAATGTACTTCATTGAGGTGTATAGGCTTGAACTGTGTAAGGTCCGTTTTACGATGAACAGGGCATCAAACAAAGCTTAATGTCACCCAGGTTCGCGATCACGTAGCGGATCATCAAAAACCAATCATTTTTCATATGGATCTCCAAGTTGTTCGAGAGGTTCGAGCACTTGGTAAACAGAACCAGGTGAGGGAGACTAAACGTACCACTCACAATCTCATCGGGCTTCGACTTACTAATCGCCATGTCAGATGTTGAGTCACCCATCGTGACCGTCTGAGATGCGAACGGTCCCTTACATGTGAAGGTGAGGGTTCCTCCTACGTTCTTGACATCAACCGTCTTCGCAGACAACAGAGTCATATCGCGACAGATCTTCTGGAAATCCATGGACGGCATCGTGATCCGGGTAGCGAACTCGGTCTCAGGCATGTTGATGTCCGACTCATCGCGGTCCAGAAGATTCAGCTTGTTGCGAATACGACGCTTCTTCTCCCCATTCTCCAACGTGATGCAGAGGTGGTTCGACTCAGACTTCGACACTGAGAAGGTGATCGTGTCATCGTTCGTCACTGTCTTGACAATGCGATAGAAGTGGTCCGTGTTCAAACCCACGTCCAGCTTCGGGGCAGAATGGTTATACTCATACTGCTCAAACTTCGACGCATGGAGACGCATGTGCGTCAACACCGTGCGGGTGTTGTCCATGGCGATCATCCTGATTCCGTCCTTGTCAAAGACCAGACTCATCTCCACAAGCATAGACTTCAGCCCCTCTGCTAGGATACGGATCGGGGCAGTCTGAACTGTCTTGGCAATGACAAGATCGTCGGACATTTATCAATGCTTACGATTTCTCCTGAAAGTCGATTTACGCATCTTGCGACGACGTGTACCACCCGGCTTCCATGGGACCTTGGGTGGGATAACAGCGTTGAGACGTTCGCGGGCAGCCTTCGTCTTCTCCATGGTTGCTTTTGCAGATGCAATGGCTGCGTTTGCCTTATCAAGTGTATCAGTGGGCATTGAAGGAGGCGAGACTCGAACAGCAGCAGGCACATCTGCTAACACCCGCTCAACACGAAGAAGGAAGTCAAACTCGAGTTCAAGCTGTTTGTTGGTATCCTCAGCCCACTTATCTTCCACGATTTGTCCTGGGAACTCCTGTTGAACACTTTTTAGTTCTTCCGCATACTCGTTGACAGATGCCTTCGCATCATCGAGATTCTTTCGGACAATCGACAGCGTCGAAACCTGTGGGGTTGGCATCTTTAACGCACGTCGAGTGCGTCGTGCCTCGCGGGCCAGTCTTTGTTCCTCAACCTTTGCAGGATCAGCCTTGAAAATGAACGTCTTGTAATGATTGTTCAGGTCGTCGTTTGTAATGCGTCCCTTGACCTTTCGCTTCAATACCTTATTGTTCTTCACAGATGCATCGAGAACATCCAGACTTTGTTCAGCACGGAGTCGCATAGCCTCAAACTTTTCCTTAGCAGCCTTGAGTCGATCTTCAAATCCGGGAGTAATGAATTCGTTGGCTGGGGGTTCCACTGCTGATTCAGCAGGAGGCATCTCCACTGTAGGGGCACCGCTTGCGGGTGGAACAGCTGGGGGCTGAACTGTGGGGACTGGTTTGGAAGTCGGGGTGGGAGGGACTGGAGGTTGTGCAGAAGTAGGCTTCGGGACAGATGCCATATCAAGGTGGGAGAGGACCGGAACCACTTTGTTGAACAACTCTGCAATGCGTTTTCTAAGTTCGGGATCCTGTATTGGGGGCGGTTCCGCCTCAAGAGGACCGTCGAACCAGAGTGTTATGTCGCTCGGTGTTGCGGGCGGCGTTTCAATTCGATGACGGGCGATTCGGTCTTTGAGTTCCGCCTCCCTTTCAGCAAGAGGTGTCTCTGGACGAATTGTGGGGTAGTCGTTACTCGCGTCGATCGTCATTAATCCGATATCTATCGCAGACTCAAGTGCAGCTTGATCATCTGTGTTAGGTGGGATTCGGATACGTAAAAGAGGTCGGATTGCTTCTTGTACTCCAGCGATAGCTGGGTCAGATGAAGGTGTTGAAAGTGCTTGATCGATCTCTTCATTTGGAACGTTCGCAGCACGTATCTGACCCCATGTAGCAAGTCCCCGTGGGGGTGTTGGTATATTAGATGGTCCCAAAGCGATAAGATTTGCCTCGACGTCGGCGTCCAATGGCTGTGGAGTCGATGGGTCGAACATTTGCTTGGCTTCTTCGTAGTATTCCTGATCGCTTTGTGTTGTAGAAGGTGGTAGAGTCTCAATAACCGAAGCACGGGCGGCGTCCGGTCCGGGGATCGGAACCTCGGGAGGAGCTTCGGGGCGTTCAAAAATATTGGTTGATCCAATCACCGGAGCAGCCGGCTCGAATAGACTGCTCCTCGAAGGTTCGGGTCCACCGACAGGTGTCTTCTTGAGAATGGATCCGGTGGGTTGTGCAATACTGGGAGCATTGATTTTGCCAACGCCCATAGGAGTGTATATGCTCGCAGGTGTATCGCCCATAATCTCCTCACTGAGCCTAGATGGGCGATTGAGCTGTGCTTTGTTGATTTCTTCCTGTTCTATATTGTTATCCAGCATCGCCTCAATCCTCGCTGCCTTCGCATCTTCGACTTCCGCTTCCCGAGCAACCCTATCATCCTCAGCACTCCTTATATTCGAGATTGTGGGCGGCTGCTCGGCAAGACTACGTTCCTCTGCAACCCTCTTTGCTTCGACCGTAGCCTTAAGATACCAGGTTGCATCCTTGAAATCCTTACTGCGTTTCGTGAAGACTGGGTTGATGGTCTCATGTACTTTGAGGGCGTCAACAAACATCGTCTCTGCGTCAGCCACAGTTTCCGGAGAATAGAATCGCGGGGTACGCATCACCCATGTCCTCCATGAAATGAACACATCGAATACCGGTAGGAGTTTTGTAGCAGTTCTCTCACCCTCAACTGTCACGAGAGTCTTGAACGAAACGCGTGGTTCTTCATCGGCGGGTTTGAGAACCTTAAGCCTGGCAGCCAAACGCCTAGAGAACGAGTTTCCACCTGCTCGTTGTGTCTTATGGCGACCACCTAACTTACTGTTCAACTCTTTCATTTGATCAGTACTTACCCGCTTTCCAACCCTGTCGAACCGTGATTGATAGGCATCCTGTCTCCTAGTCTCTGCATCGCGTGTATTTGCAAAAAGACGGTACGGTGTCTTGGGAGTTGCTGGAATCTCAGTTTTCGCGTCAACAATTGCTTCATCTACGATCTTATCAAGCGTATCAACCGGTTGCGGGTTCTCGTCCGCAGGTTCCGCAGGTTTGCGAGTGAAAAAAGAACGCCAACTCGACTGGGGCTTAGAAGCCTCGGGTTCAGCCTCAGGTTCAGCCTTAGGTTCAGGGGTATCGGTTTGCACTGAAGATGATTCTTTATCGAGTGCGTTAGTTTGGGAAGATGCTGCAGGAGACGCAGCGGCCGCAGAAGTTCCCGAAGGTGGAGCTGGGGCTGGAGCAGGAGCAGGTGCAGGTGCTTCTCCAGGTTTTGCCATCATTCCGTTACGTGCTGGATTGACTGAGTATGCTGCCAGCATCGCAGCTAGCGTCGCAGCTTCCGCGATCATGGTCCCGGTTGCCGCCATTATCTTCACCTCTCAAAAAAAGACAGATATACTACAATGGGATTCGATAGTATCGTTTTACTCTCCATCGTAGAGATCTTTGGAGATTTCAACCTCAGGTGGTATGCGTCATCGAACCAGCTGTCCTACCTGTACTACGGTATCATTGGATACATTGGAGTCATCTACTTCTTAATCCAGTCCCTTCGCGATGATAACGTACTCTATGTGAACGGAATGTGGGACGGGGTATCAGGTCTAATCGAAAGTGCTGCGGCATATATTGTGTTGGGAGACCGATTGGAGAAGCCCATTCAGTACGCAGGTCTGGGTCTTGTAATTGTAGGTATTTACTTATTGAAGCATAATTGAACTTATGGAATCCGTAACGTATGTTGCCGCACTCTTTAACCTTCGTAAACGCGAAGGTCAGGATATGGATACGGACCACTTTAGCAGTATTCAGATGTATCTATCCGCTGCAATCCCAGTGCTAGACAGTCCGTTCCCATTCGTTATCTTCTGCGAACCAGACCTAGTTGCCCCTCTACGCGAACGTCGTGGGGCTAATCCGACGATCTTTCATGCAATGGAGTTCGAGCAACTGCCCTTTTGGAATCTCTACCCCACAATTGAGAACAATAACAATACTAATCCTGTCGTCTACGTATCTCCCGAGAAGTTCACGCCGCTGTATTATCTGGTGATCAATCACAAGGCAGAGTTCGTTAGACGTGTTGCTGAGGAAAATCCATTCAAGACTGAGTGGTTCGCATGGACCGACATGCGAATCACCCTTCCAGACACCAAGCTATCCGGTCTCACTCAGTGGTGGGATCCGGAGCGAGCGAATCTCACGATGATGGGATTGATCGACCGCAATAGACTCAAGGATCGATACAGTTTCTTCCGGAACAACCATGGATGGATCGCAGGCGGCTTCTTTGCCGGAAAGCGTCAACCGATTCTTGATTTCACGACAACGGTTGTCACAGAGTGGAAGAAGGCGTTGAACGAACAGTTCTGTCCATCAGATGAAACGATGTTTACCTATGTAGGATGTGCCTATCCAGATACAGTAACGTATGTGTCCTTTGGAAACTATGCGGATCTGCTGCGAAATCAGGCTGCTGTATGCCAACGTGCAAACGTAGTCTACTCGATTCAGGAATTCGCACTCGTCAAAGATGAACTACGTATCTCTGTCAAGGCAGGCGAGGGACTCCGTCGCGGCTACCTTGCAGGGTTTTTGAATCATATGGCTGATCATGAGAAGTTTCATATTTTCTATCGATTGAAGTTGGCGTACGAACAACAGGGTCGTTTCGCACTGGCGGCTGAGAGGGCCCGTGAACTACTCACAAACCCAGAGATGCGACCGATGATCGAACGGTTTGCTCCGCATCTTAGCGACGGCGTGTGAACGCACGTCCAGAACGGGCGTGGGCCGCCTTCTTGCGAGACACAATGCGACCGTACTTGTTCATCATCAGGTCACCTTTCGTCAGACCACCGGGGGTCTTCTGGGCCGTTCCATTCCACACCTTACGACGAGATCCGATTGCACGCAGAGTCTTCATTATGGATTACCGAGAAAGTTTCAGTCGGAAGGGTTCTGGTCTGTCCTCTCGAAACCCCGGACGCTCAACTTTACCGCAGTAACTCGCATCTGTCCACGGAGTCGGGAATGGGCGAACTGTTTCCAGACGACCAATCGGTCCACCACCATGATGAACCAATAAACCACCCTTCACTTTCGGATAGATTCGACAGCTAAGAAAGTTCTGATCAAGTGCAATCCCACGATCTTCCGGGTTCAGTTTGTATGCTTCATACTCTTCGCGAATATTGACTCCTGCTGACTTTCGAAGACCCCATAAGCCACCCATCAAGGACGCAGAGTGTTCTTTGTGATCGCGAATGGTGTGGGCTGTGAACCGAGAGTTCATGAACTCATTGATCGCCCATCGGTCACGCTGATGAACTCGTGAATCTGCGTCTCGCACGAACATCGTCTCGACATCTGGTTCATCAATCGCATAGAATCGCTCGATCATGTTTTCAATTCCAGTCTTTCCAGTATGCTTGACAACTACGTAAGGGGCACTCTGTAGTTTCGCGACCATTTCAGGTGTTACATCTGACCCAACGTATACGAACACAAACCATCCAGGGAAGTGCTTATGAATCAGTTGAATGTTCTCAATCATGCCTGGATAATACCGGGCATTATAGGGACCATATAGACAGAACGAGAACACGTTCATCTTATCTTAGGAAAGAACAATGATTTCGGGCAAAACCTTCGCAGACACGTGCAAGTGGGTGATAGATACACGCTATCCCGGGCGGGCTGTATATTGGCAACTCAGGGCTAAGACGGGCGATCGCATATTCGTTAACGGTGACCTTTTGCCGAATGTACTAGACTCTCTGGCACACTCCCTCCGTAAATTTGTGTTCGTCGTTCACAACTCAGACTTGCCGTTTGATGAAGCGAGACTGAATGCATTGTTGCCTTATGCCCTTCATATCTACGCGATCAATACAACCGTCAAGCATCCGAACTTGACCACAATACCGATCGGGTTTCCAGATGCCGGGGTTACGTTTCTGTCTACGTTTGTACGCCCCGACGTTCCACGTGACGTTGAACTCTACATGAACTTCAGCATGGGTACGAATGTCCAGAAGAGAGTTGACTGTTACAATGCGTTCAAAGATGATCCGCGAGTTGTCATTCACAGTAACAGAACTCGCAAAGAATATCACGAAGACCTGTGTCGATCAAAGTATGTCTTGTGTCCTGAAGGGGCAGGTATTGACACCCATCGCATATACGAAGCGATCTATTGCGGTGCCATACCTATCGTGTTACGCAATCCACTTAGCGAGTTTTATGCACAGTATCCGGTTAAGATCGTAGACAGTTGGACTTACGTGTAACTTGAGAGAAGGAGGAAATGGATATCTACGCGTTCATCCAGGCAATGCCAATCAACACCTTTGTTGAGATTGGGGTCCACTTCGGAGAGGATACTCGCAAGTTCCGGGCTATGCATCCGAATGCACGCATCATCGGGTTCGAACCGGATCCGCGTAATGTTAAGATTATCCGCGATACAGGAATCGATAAGATCTGCGAGTTCTACCCCGTCGCACTCTCTGATAAGAATGAGACTCGTCCATTCTACATGTCGTCTGGGAAGGCTACCTGGTCAAGTGATCCGCAGCATCGTGACAACGACTGGTCGTCCTCTTCGTCTCTGAAACGGCCGACCGGACATCTGGAGATGCACAAGTGGATTACGTTCCCAGGTACAGCCATGGTTGAGTGCCGGCGTCTGGATGATATTGACATTGGCATCATCGATTTCATGTGGGTCGATGTTCAGGGTGCGGAGGATATCGTGTTCGCAGGTGCCGCGAATACACTAGCTCGGACGCGGTATGTGTACACCGAGTATGCCACGAATCTGTACGAGGGGCAGTTGAATCGCGAGCAGCTCCTTGCAGTGTTTGGTCCTAATTGGGCAGTAGTCCACGATTTCGGCGGAGATCTTCTTCTAAAAAACACGACTATCTAAATAATGCGTATTCAAGACTTCAAGGTAGTGTACATCTGTCCAGATCACAATGAAAAGTATCACGCACGGAAGATCCATATGGACTCCATGCTGGCTACTCTAGGGTTCAAAGATATTGTTCACTACAAGTCGGGGACCGATGGGTGGCCGAAGTGTCTGAACGATGCGACAGTTGACATTCTAACAACGTATCTGAATGAACCCATACTACTCCTCGAGGATGATGTGGAATTCACTGGGGTAAGCGAGTTTGAGTTTGTTCACGGTGCTGATGCTATTTACTTCGGACTGAGTCGTTCGGCAGCACATCCAACAATTGACACGAGTCGCGGACCGAGTGTATTTAGACAGTACTCCAATACTCAGGTGAGGGTTGTAAACATGCTTGCGGCACATGCGATTCTATATGTCACACCTCGCTATAAACAGGCTGTATGCGATAAGATACGGATTGACCCAGTGAGATGTTTTAACGACATTGCAATGGCACGGCTTCAGCCAAGCTACCGCATTCTCGCTAACAAGAAACCCTCGTTCTATCAGTCTGCCAAGTTCAATGCATCGGGACACGATGATGCGACTACGTTATTCAATATACCGTAGATCCAGTTAACATCTTCATCCAGTAATTTCCGCACCGTTTGATTTCGGTCTGAGTCTCCGGTGGGTAGAACTCCAAAAACAGTCGCGAGAAGTCATATGTCTGAGTCTTCATCTCCTCGTATTTCGACACCAGATACTCTGGCGTAATCTCCGAATAGTTGTCTGTGTAGAGAATCGGACACCCCTTGTATTTTTCCTCAATCAATGGGTTGCGTTCTATGATAGGTATACATCCTGCGAGAAGGGCTTCGTAATGACGATGACAATCAATACCATTGCCCTCCGGAGAGATGACAAATTTGTAAGACGGAAGCGTCTCGAAATACACATCGGGGGAAAGCGGCGTGTTCTGTATCCCATTCGACTGCAGGGTTGTTAGAATGGTCCTACGGTTCTGTCCTGACGGACGGCGACGGGTATCGGTGTATTGATTCATCGCACATAATACGGTGTGTGAGTGAGAACCTGGTTGAAATGGCTTGTAACGATACCCCATACCAATCGGAAACGGCATCCAAGCATCATCTTCGTTCGTCGACGATGCCTGTATGATCAATGATGACAGCTTCTTATCTACCGTCTGCCATGTACTAAGATCCATTTACATTAGATGTCTAATTCCAACCTGTAAGTAACGCCTCATAAGGCTCTGATACACATGTTTACTCCTCCCCTCTGTTTCCATGAACCACGAGCCGTCGTGGATGCGATGTTCGTATACCATGTCCGGAATAACAACGAGGGTCGCATTCATGTGAAAGAGTGCGTATAGAGAGAAGTACAGGGCATCCCATGCACCACTCGTTCGATCACACATCGGCTTGTCGGCCATGATGTTAAACTTCGCGAGGAATTGGCGGGAAATGATCATGTTCATCGTGTTCAGACATGTTTCGATTTCCGGCCAATACTGACGGATCGTCAGCTTGTTCAGCGTCCGTCCGATAAACTGCGTATAGTAGAAGTTCGGCTTTGCTGCAGCTGGAAGGAATACAGTTGTCTCCGCAACTTCATGAGTAGATAGATAACGTTTGAACGCCTCAAAGTATTGGACGTCTGCAAAGTTATCGCTATCGATGATCGCAATAAAGTCAGACGTTGCATAGGAAGCCGCACGCTGCTTGTTCTCAACCGAACCCAGGCGTCGCTCGTTCTGGTAGACTCTGAGTTTCGGGTCTGAGAAGGCAGCAGTAATTGCAGCGTAATCTTCACCAGTTTCATCAGTGATCACCAACTCAGTGACGTGTGGATTTGCGAGATACTTGGGTATCGATTCCTTCAAGAAGGAGAAACGACGCATCGTCGGAATACATACACTGATACTCATTTACTCATATCAATGATTGTTATCTAAATGCGTGTTGCCTTATGTGTGATCGCGATTGGCGATAAGTATATCGAAGAGTATACGCGACTCTTCATGAATAGCCAGAAGGCATACGCTGACCGTCACGGATATGACTTTAGACTTATAACGTCATACCTTTCTGAACTAACGCATCCGGACACAATCTCATTTAATAAGCTTCTAGCTTGCTCACAAGAATGGTCAATGTCTTATGATTATATAGTAGTCGTAGACGCAGATATTTTGATACACTCGCAGGCACCAGCACTACCATTTCATATTCTAGGCGATAAGATCGGGATGGTGGACGAGTATTCGCAACCAACACCGGAAAGACGCATTGCAGTTCAACGTAAGAACGGGTGGGAATATTCGGCAACCAAGTATCATAAACTCTGCGGATACGACCTTGAGACCACCCATGTATTCAACACGGGCCTTATGATCTTTCAACCTACACACAAGGCTTTATGCGAATCTATCTTCTCGAACTACGCTCATAAAAACATCGGTCACCCCCGCGGCTTTCACTTCGAACAAACATCGATAAACTACGAATTCCAAAAGAAGGATATGGTCGCAACTCTTCCAAATGAGTTCAATGCGATTCTCGCTGTAGCAACAGCTGATAATCCCGGGTTAACGATATCGCAGTTTGTTGCCTCGAACTATTTTGTTCACTTTGCCGGACACTGTGGGTACGAATGGGTTGAACTAAATGGGGACAAGGCTTGGGTATAATCCACTCTGCGATCCTTGTTTGAACAACTCTGGACTTCTCCAACAGCCTACAGCCGACGGAGTTTGCCTAAAGTAGTGATTGAAGGCCCAATCAATAACATCATGGTTAACACGGGCATGGAACCACTTAAGAAATCCACGAATACCATTGGGAGATGCTATGTATGCCTCGGTGCATCTCGAACATCCGTTTGGAAACTCTGGGTTAGGAGGTAACCATAATGTGTCGCTAAGTTTCTTATGAGGGTGTTTCTGTTGATCTGACAGTGGTCCGAAACATCCAAACCCAATGAATGTAAAGTCTATACGTTTCTCACGCATAGTTTCGATGTCCTTTCGGACCTCGGTATCTATGACCTCCATAGGATACATCGGTATGGCATCGCTTTCGAAGATGACAACATATCGATTTGACGCCGCGTACTTCTCCAACAGGACTAGATGATTGATCGCCAGACTGATTCCGTTCATCTTCTTTCGATGGTCAAACTTGACAAAGAGCGGATGAGACGTAGCATCCTCTCCGTAGCACGTAACCGATGGAGTCTTTCCATAGAAATCCATGATCGGCCTAATTGTCTCTGTTCGTTCCGGCTCTCGGGTTAGATCACCAATAATTTCAACACCGTAATCGGTTGTCGTCAATACAGCACGAGTAGACGTAATCACCTCTTCGACGAACTCGTCGGTCGTCTTAACAAAACATGGCTGGTTCGCCATTTGAAGCCAGTACTCGTCGTCGACACATAGTCTCTGAATCTCTGAAACCGCAGCGTCAATATTGCTAGCATCAATGCGAACGAACCGGGATGGATTGATGTAGTTGGTTACCAGTCTCGATCCATAATATACCGGGATGGTTCCTGCACGAAGCGGGTTGATCACCTTCTCGGTGATGTAGTGGTCCGCCTCTGTATTTTCGAGTGCGAGGACAACACGGTACTGACTTTGAAACTGCAATATAGGCTGTTCATCATACGAACCGGGAACAGTGTATCCAATATTGTTCCTGTGCTTTCCACCCATGTCAACATGTATCCCACGTTTCATCAATTCATCAATAAAGGTATTGCGGAACTGAGTAGGTTCGCCGCCAGATGAGATGATCGCACATATCTTCTTTGAAGGAACGATAGTAATGTCAGTAGGATACTCACATGGTTTGCAGTAGTCATATGTCAGATACAGAGGACAGCTCACGCGGGGATGGTTACCCAAGATAAGAGAATACTGACCAATATGTTCAGGTAATGGAATAGACGCTTCCCCCGAGAAGAAGATGCTGTACACCCATTGCCTTGAGTTGAAAACAGACGGACTGAAGTAACTCTCAAGTAGGATATCGGCATTCTCAATAGAAGTTGTGAGGACGATATTCCGTTTCAACGCATTGGATAGAACGTGTTCGAAGAATCCAAAGTGTACGCCGTTGGTTCTCTCAACAAATCCATTCCAGAACCCGTTGATAAATATGTTTACATGACTCATGAGTAATAAGCTATATGGGTATCAGAGAGTGGATTCTAACAAACATACCGCGTACCGCAGTTATCGTAGAGGCGGGTTCAGCAGATGGATCTGATACAGAGTGGTTTTCGGATAACTTTAAGGATGGTATGATATACGCATTTGAGCCGGATCCGAGTCTATATAAGGAGACCCATCTAAGGGTTGCTACTAGGCGTAACGTTGAGTTATCGACGTATGCACTATCCGATAAAACTGGAGATGCTACATTCTATGTCAGCAAGAATAGTGGAAAAGACTGGGGATCATCATCTATACTCAAACCGAAGGATCATCTCTGGTTTCACCCGACTATTACATTCGACACTCAAATTAACGTCAAGACTATCAATCTCGATGAGTGGTCATTGGCAAAGAACATTGATAAAATCGACTTGATGTGGCTTGATATGCAAGGTGCAGAACCGCTCGTACTAGCTGCTGCACCAAGAACACTTGCGAAAACTCAATACGTATATACCGAGGTTTCTGTGATCGAGACATATGAGAACGTCGTTCAATTGGAAGACTTTAAGAAGCAGATGGACTCTAGTGGATTTGAGTTCGTATGCATAGTGGACATGTGGAAGGACATGGGAAATGTACTGTTCAAGAACAGAATGTTCGACATAATTCATTGAAATAAGGAGGGTTCGTAACATTCACTCCTATGGGGTATGGTTGGGTTGCGACGAGTGTCAGGACCCAATTCATTTACTGCATGTCAATACTGGTTAGCGAATCCTTTTAACGAAGACCTGACTGTTATCATGGAAAATAGGGCTGGAGATCCGCTTATGGTAAGCAGATAGGAATCCGTCAATTCCTCTCTGTGTCAGATCGGGACCTCCCCAACCATAGTCATCAAAGATCATGTACCCGCCGACCTTGAGTTTGCGGAACGCGAGAACAGCATCCTCGAGAACATACTCCGGTTCATGGTTGCCGTCAATATAGACAATGTCGAAAAAGTCATCCTCAAACTTGGGGATCTCGACGTGAGAGAAGCCGCGAATGACTGTTATCTTCTCCTTCTGCCCACTGGTATCGAGGTTTCGCATAAATGTATCATACACTGTTTCTTGTCGATGTTTGTACTCTGGATAGTCGGAGTAGTCAATCCAGGGATCGATGCAGTACATCTTGCTCTCTGGATGAGCTGCATATGATCTCCCAACTGAGAAGAGGTTGGCACCGTAGAAAGTTCCGATTTCCAGGTAGCGAATGGGTCCCGATGGCATGGGTACTGTATTGAACCAACAGTCGGCCATACGATATGAAACGCCTTCGAACGACATACTTACAAATCCCAATCAAGGTGTAAGTCACACCTTCATTTGGATTTGTTTTGAGTTGGTTTGTGGTTTATATTGTGTCTTACGCTTAGTTGGAGTACGCGAGGCCACCCATGCCGCTCATGACGCGGAGCACGTTGTAGTTGACGGCGTACACGCGGACCTGAGCCGTGCGGCCAGAGCGAACCGTGTTGACAGACACCGTGAGCTGCAGCGTGGCCTTGTCGATACGCGAGAAGTTGCACGTGCCGCTGGGCTGGTGCTCCTCCGGCTTGAGGGCGAAGGAGTACACGCAGATGCCCGGGGCAGTCGGCGTGCGGCTGTGGTGCTGGTACGGCTGCACGTACGTGAAGTAACGTCCCTCACGCTCAGTGAAGCGGTCCTGGCCGTTGAGCTGCAGCTTGGCGACCTCAATCGGGCACTTGCCAGAGCAACGCGTGCCCGAGTCGAGGATGACCTTCGCGAGCAGGTAGTTGGTCGTGTCCTCGAACAGGTAGGCCTGGTCGTTGCCGGAGGCGTTGAGGTTCGTGTCCAGCCAGCTCGCACCGTTGAGCGAGGGACCGATCGCGATGCCCAGACCGGGGACATACGGGCCACCGTCCGCACCGCCGATGGTCGGGACGCCGAGGCCAGCAGTGCCACCGATGTTCGTCGTGACACCCGCCTGGCCGCCCAGGGCACCGCGGGCGAGCACGTCCATGATCACACCCTCCGTCGAGAAGTCGTCGGAGTAGTTGAACGGCTGGCAGCCGTTGACCTCGGTGATGAACGTAGGGGCCGGCTGCGAGCAGTCGACGAACGAGTCACGCTGGCACACCCAGATCAGCTCCTTCACCGGGTGGTTGAAGTTCAGCTGGATCTTGTTCGAGCTCGACGTGATCGACTCGGCACCCGTGAACTGCAGCTGCTCGATGAGGTACTCGTGCGTCTGCTGGGCGAAGCGGCGACGCTCCTCCGTGTCCAGGTAGATGTAGTCGATGTAGAGCGACGCGGCCGTCAGCGTCTGGATCGCCGTCGGGACCGAGCCAGAGCTGAGCTCGTAGTAGCAGCAGTTGGTCCACTGCTCGAACTCCACGTTGATGCGGACCTCGTGGTACTGGAGGGCGATCAGCGGGATGGCCAGGCCCGGGTTACGGCAGAACCAGAACTGGAGCGGGATGTAGAGCGTGCGGGCCGGGGTGCCGGCACGGGGGGCACACGAGTTCGTCAGCTCGGCACCGGCACAGGAGACGTCCAGGGCATAGCCCTTGCGGTCCTTCATCAGCACGAGGTCGTGCGTGTTGCCGATCATCTCGTCGAGGGCCTTAACCGTGCCGACGTCCTGGGTCAGCTGCGTCCAGATCTGCATCCAGTCGCCATACTGACGGTCGATACGCTGGCCGCCGATCTCGAGCTCAACCGTCTTCACGACGCGGTGACCCACGTAGTTGAGCCAGCGGAAGCGGGTGACCTTGTCGTTGTTGCTGCCATCGAGCTGCACCGCCGGGAGAACCAGCTGGATGTACGTGCGGAACATCAGGTCGGCGTTACGGTTGATGATCGCCGTGACACGCTTGTTGAAGTCCGCCTGGCCGTTGAACGTCACCTCAATCGACTCCATGGCGAAGTTCGTGTGACGCTTGAACAGCACCTTCCAGAAGGTGATCTGGGGGTTGCCCGAGATGTAGATATCCTGTGCACCGTACGAGACGAGCTGAAGAAGACCGCCACCCATATTGCTTGTATGATACTCAGCAACAAAATTTCGCAGCCGAAAAAAACTGTTTAGAGGGGTGGCGACCCTTAAGTAAAATGCGAATCTACGCTGTGAACTGTGACCCCGGTCGCGGCGAGAGGCTCAAGGCAGCCGCAGCACCTCTGAACCTTGACATCGTTCTGGTTCAGTCTCCTCTCAAGGACGATCCCGAAGTGGTGCGTCGCGGGGCTACCTGTTTCGCACGCGATACATCCTATCCCACTGGATGTGCAGCCACTCTTGGACATATTCGCTGCATGCAAGCCCTCGTTGATTCGGGTGATCCTCTCGGAATCATTATTGAAGATGATGTGAGGTTTCACAAGGGCTTCAATGATGTTGTGAATGCAGTGACTCCTCATATGATGGAAGGAAATACAGATATCCTGTCACTTGGATACATCAATGTTCCTCAGGGAGAGTACTATGTTACAGGAGGACACTACATGATTCGCAACGTTGGAGTCTCGAATCCGTGGGGTGCACAGTGTTATATGATCACGCGGGAATGGGCTGCGAAGTTCTGCAAGATCTTCGAAGTGGACGATGTGTCAATTCCTTATCAGTCACACTTTGTAACGGATTGGGTCATGTTTGATCCGATTCTCGGAGTGCGTCGAGATGCATTGATGCTACCGATTGCAGTCGAGTCACCCGATGAACAGTCGATATGTGCATTCAATGCTGGAAAGCCAGACTTGTTCCAGCATGTTAGTCGTGATGCGTTCTATCTGTGATAGCACGTCCTACATACACCGCTGTACATCTCCGCACCTCCGATTGCGATCTGCGGGTAGCCAGACACATGCCTCTTTGAGAAAAAGGAAGGTTCACCGCATGCACACCGACCATTCAAATTGATCACCTCATTTGCCAGTGGAATCGTATTGAGAAGCTCACCAAACGGACGCCGATCTGAGTCGCCAGAAAGACCGATCAGATAGACGAACTTCCCGAGCGTATCCACGGCATACTCAACGAACGGAACCAGACCTTGAAAAAATTGGGCTTCGTCAATGATGACGGTTTCGTAGTTAGCCATAAACTCCTGAGTCAATCCATTCAGCGTTGATGTTTCGAAACAGGGTAGTGAGATACCATCATGTGTTGTAATGTGATTTGGAATGGACCGAGTATCGCGAGTAGGTTTCACAATCAGAACACGCATGTTCTTTGATATGTAGATTGCAGCGACCTCGATTGCGTACGATGTCTTTCCCGAAAACATGGGACCGATCACGACTTCTAGAGACATTTACTTACTCCTGCCGAATAAGTGAAAATGGACACAGACCAGGCTCTTTCTCTTGGTATCGCATGTGTCGGATTTGTCTGTGTTATTGCATGCTTGATTTACGGTGCCAATCGTATTTGGGGTAGGCGGTATCGCCCCGTTTCCTTATCAGATGATATCGTGTAATTTTACGTCATTCCATGACCATGTGAGGTACAATGTGCATCGCTTCCAGCTCTTGCATCCACAGTTTCATTGCGTAGGGGATCGTCTTCTGAACGAAATCGGTCTTGTTCCCACATGAGCCGCACGAGTACAGCCCCTCTTGTGGATTGACGACTGCGAGTGTTCCACAGGTCTTGCAGATTCCTGTGAGGAATGGATCAGACACATCCATCAGACGCTCCTTCGTGAAGGCAGACGCACCGTGTGAGATCATACAGTCTCGCTCCATCTCACCTACGCGAAGACCTCCATCTCGAGAACGTCCTTCGCAAGGCTGGCGAGTCAGAGAGACAATCGGACCTCTGGCACGAGAGTGGGCCTTATCGATAACCATGTGCTTCAAACGCTGATAGAAGGTCGGACCCATGAAGATCTCGGCTTGCATCATCTCACCCGTCTGACCGTTGTAGAGGATTTCGTTACCGTAGGGATGCATGCCCAGTTCGAGCATCTGTGCACGCAGCTCCTCAACCTTCATGTGCGAGTACGGCGTTCCGTCTCCCAGAGTACCCTTCCGAACCGAAATCTTACCGAAGATACACTCCATCAGCTGTGCGATAGTCATACGACTAGGAACAGCGTGTGGATTCATAATCAAGTCAGGGCGAAGACCTGAGCCGGTGAACGGCATATCCTCTTCGTTCAGCAGCATGCCAACCGTTCCCTTCTGTCCGTGACGTGAGCTGAACTTATCACCGATCTGAGGAATACGCTCGGACACGATTCGCACCTTTACGAAGGGATATCCATCTGAGTTTTTGTCCTGCCAGACACCGTCGATACGACCAGCCTCTGCGTTCTTGTGCGTGGTTGACGCGTCCCTGAACGAATACCCGGCGGTATCGTGGCGGAGATTCACGACCTTTCCAATGACAACATCGTTCTCCTGAATGTTCGCATGGAGGATCGGAATACCGTTCTCACCGATTGCTGCGTAGCTGGTGTTCTTGAACTTGCGAGTGTTGTGCTTCTGAGGACGCATGAACTTCTCCTCACGTCCAGAGGTCACGTTGCGATGCTCCTCGTCCTTGTACATCGTGTAGTAGAGACCGCGGAACAAACCACGGTTCACAGATGACCGGTTCATGATGATCGAGTCCTCCTGGTTGTATCCGCCGTAACACGCAATCGCTACGATCGCATTCATACCGAACGGCATCTCCTGCATTTTCAGAATGTTCATCGAGCGAGTCTCTACGATCGGTCGTGAGATGGAGCAGAGAACATACGCGTTCTTGTCCAGTCGCTTTGCGAAGTTTGTTGCGTAGACGCACATCGACTGCTTGCCCATAGCTGACTGATAGGTGTTTCGAGGCGACTGATTGTGATCAGACAGCGGGATGGTACCTGCCATGTGTCCGATCAGCATCGACGGGTGAATCTCGCGATGAGAGTGAGACGTGACCTGATCCTTTGTGAGGGCAATGCGAAGTGTCTCCGTCTCTGACGCATCGATGAACTCGATACACGACTTGACCCACTCGTTCCAGTCGCCACGGTTCTCGGGATACGGTGCATCTACGCGGAACACCGGGCGGACAACACGACCGCCATCCGTCTCGATGAGAATGCTGTTCAGAAGCGTATACCATGCGATGGACGTGTGGGGATGAAGACGAGAGGATGTCTTCGCTGCCCGCATCTCGGTCACAAGTTCCAGAGGCTTCGTCGTGTAGGCGAGGAGAACACCGTTGACCGTAATCGACGTTCCCTCGTAGACCTTTGTGGTCGTGATCCAGTTGACACCGGACTCCGTGAGGAAGTGAAGCACTGTGGACGATGGAACATGTTGCGAGACAGAGGTCAGGAGAGACATCGTCTTCACGATACCAACCGAATGACCTTCCGGAGTCTCCACTGGACACATGAATCCCCATGAGGTACCGTGAAGCTTGCGAGGTGCTAACAGCTTACCAGACTTCTCAACAGGAGTCTGAATGCGGCGGAGGTGGCTGAGAGTCGATGCGTAGGACATGCGTGCGAGAACCTGAGAGACACCGACCTTTGTCGCATTCGACAGGCTGGTTGATGACGATGTACCGAGACCCTGAACTGTGAAGTTTCCGGTTGCCAGTGCTTGCTTCATCTTTCCCTCGATCGCTGACATTTTGAGGATCTTGTAGAGGTTGTTGATGTTGAGGATCTCCAACGGCTGACCCGCCTTCTTCCATGAGTCGTTGTTCACCTCCTGAACGAACTCGTTGCGAGTGTCATTACAGACCTTCTGGAACAGCTGGCGGAAGAGATGGGTGAGCAACGCACCCGTTGTGACAACACGCTTGTTCGGGTACGCATCGCGGTCATCGAGTGGGATCTTCTTGCAGTAGGTGAGCAGAAGACGGCGAATCATGGCTGCCATCAGCATCGTCCTGCGGGAGTTGAGAACCTCCAACGGAACTGTCTCTCCTGCGAACTTAACGTGAGGGAGAAGCTCAGTCGTCAGGAGGTAGCGAACGTATGCACACTTGTCCTCCTGATTCGTGCCGTATTGAAGGTGGTTTGTCAGGTAGCGGATTGCGTCGTCCTGTGTAAAGATGTTCAGCTCAGACGCATCACGGAACGAAGCAGCCAGAAGCTCGACGTGAGAATCGTTCTCATCGTTCCACACAATCTTCGCAATCGTGCGGTCATCAAGAATGCCGAGGGCACGGAAGTAGATCACGACCGGAACATCCTCGCGGAACCTAGGCACGCAGGCGACCATCGGGTAACCGTGACCGTTGAACTTAGAAGACAGCCGGATCTCCAACTTCTTAGGCGGAGTTGTGAACGACTCGTGTAACGACTTCATCTCAACCGAGTAGAGATACTTCGAAGACGACTTCTTGTTCTGGAAGATCATGATGCGATTGTCAGCCACCTTCTCCTGACAGAGGATTGTCCTCTCAGACCCGTGAACAACGAAGTATCCGAGAGGATCGTGAGAGCACTCGCCAACTTCCGCTAGACTCGCAGGGTAGTCTTTCAGAAGGCAGAGACTGGATCCGAGCATAACAGGTAGCTTACCGATGGAAATGCCCTCGAAGACGCGAAACTCCTCATCGAACGTGTCGAGAAGAGGACCCTTGTAGGTGCGGGCGATGAAGCGAATGTCTGCATACATCTGTGCAGCGTAGGTGAAGTTGCGAACACGGGCTTCCATAGGGAGCATCGGCTTGACACGTCCGGTCGCTTCTTGGAGGCGGGGCTTGATGTAGGTGACGTTCTCGAAGGACAGCCTGAACTCGTACTTGTACTTCTTTGTAGTCTCATCTTGTTCGTGCCAGACAGTGATCGGTGCAGTGGAATGAACGATGAGTGGTAGCTTATTGCGAACGAAGTCTTCGAAGGAGTCTAGTTGATGTTCGACGAGACGAGAGACACCCTTCGCGAAGTATGCAGAGATTGCTTCCCACTCCATGGTATTGATGCCCCGGTTCAGTCGTAAATAAGGTTTATCCGTTTTGAGTAAAGGATGGCGAACAAGGAGATCAAAATCAGCAAGGTTGGTGGACCTCCTGTTGCCCCTAAAAAAACTGTTAAGAACGTGAAGACCTATCCTCGCGGTGTTCTACGCAAGACCGCACGAAAGATCGAGGGCGTTCGCGATCCTGCAAAGAGTCCTCCGTTCAAACCAGGCACACTTCGCATCTTAACCTCCGAAGGTGAGAAGCAGAAGCGAAAGAAGATTCAGGGGACTCTGAAGAATTTATCGGACAGACAGGTTCGCGATAAGCTTAAGAAGGCGAATATGGAGGTCGGATCGAAAACACCCCCTCATCTTGCCAAACTAATCCTTGAAAGCGGAGCGGGGGCAGGAATGATTCCTTTGTAAAGACTAATGACGTCCATTTGGGGACCACTAGGATGGATGACACTCCATTCGGTGGCTTCGTTGTATCCAAATACTCCAACAGAAGCCGAGAGACTTCTGATGGTGAAATGGCTTGATCTGTTTCGCGACACAATCACGTGTCCGTCCTGTCAGGGGCATTTTGCTGAGTTGTTGGCATCCTATCGTGCACAGTTTCCGAATATGCTGTACACTCGCCGCGATTTCTTACTCTTCACGTTCAGGGCCCACAACTCTGTGAATAAGCGTATCGGCAAACCTGTATACACAGCAGTTAAAGAATGTTTTGATCTCCTGCGTAAGAACGTTCAGTTCAACAAGTCACAGAGCTTTCGAATCACCTACACGAACCACATCACTCGTCACTGGAGAACGTTTCAGGACGCATCTGGAATGGCTGCGATGAAGAAGATCAACGAAATCAAGAAGATTGAGATGCAGTATATGGCTGCCCGTACAAACGAGTTTGAGGAGATCATTCCCGAAGACAACCTCATCTTCTCGACTGGTGTAGAAGAGCCTCGTCGCCCGATACTCAGTCGCAACGCACCTCGGTTGGTGATGACTGCCACTGGTATGCGGTTACGGAGGTAAGTGGACGTCCGGGACTCCACGGTAGTGAGATCATAGGATCGCATTCCCACGCATACCGTTTCATCCAAGGATGACGGGTTTCAGTCTCTTCGTGATAATACTCATCTGGAAACCGAATCCTCTTCTTCGCAGTTCGCAGGGATGCCGATGGCAAAATGAACTGCAACTGATTTGTGCGATGAAACGGCGGCTCTGGATGATCCCATGTGATCACTGGTTGTTCGAAGTCCATCAGCGTTTGAAGAAGCGGTGCGTCTGCGTACGGATACACCCAGCACCAGTCTGGAACGCGTGACGTTGTAAAGTATTCAAGAGTCCACGCATAGGTTTTCCAGTAGGCTTCGCAAACAGGGGCCCAGTCAATCACTCCATCTAGCAACAAACCAACTCGTGCTTCAAGGGCGTTACCGTCCGGAGCCACGATATGGGCATCCGTCAGCTTCCTCTTCTCAATCAGAACCTTCGTCTCCATCTTTACAGCTTGTTCTGGCGTCATTCGCAATGCACGCCCATGCCCGTCTTCACGCAATGAAAACATTGCAATGGCAGGCATGAAATCATTACCGAAGTAACGAATACACATCTTGACATAGTCGTCTACGGGGAGAGGAAGAACAGCCGCCAGGGCGGAAATCGAAAAGGCATCGTCGTCTCGAAGTAGGAAGAGGTTACCGAGCGAACGCTGTGCCAGAGCGATAAGCACCAGGTCCGCATCAAGACCGTAAATCGCAACGGTTCCTGGGGAGGGTAGAGTTCGTAGCCATTGAAATATCTTATGTTCCCCTTCGCCATGCTCATCTGTCCCTGAAATCTCGGCGTATGGGAAAGCCCTTCTCAAACAGTCTGCTAGTTCTCGCATATACGGCGTTCCTGGCGAAAGCTGATTACGGTCAAACCCAGCCTTGTCGGCTGTTCTGAACCTACGATACCGTTGCTGGACCATCTTCGCGTAGGGAACCAGCCCATCGAATGCGATGTAGACCTTCTTGACGCGGATACGTTCGAGGTAGGTTCGCAGTTCAGTGATCACGCTGTTAATCGGGTCTTCGTCCTTGATGGCTTTGTGTAAAAAACAGTTGAAGTCCATGCAGAGAACATCGGCTTCAAATGTGTCGTACGTTTTCTGTATGTGTTTGTGTTTACGAAGGAGAGAGGCAACGTAGAACGGAATGCCCATTAAGGACTCTACGCGGATTCAGTTAAGGTTGTTTACCAGCACTTCCAAGAACGCTTACCAGCCTCGGCCATGAGGGCCTCGACATTCTTGACCACCATCGTCGGCTGCTTGGACATGACAGATGCGAGGAGATCAGATGCCTTCTTCTCGGCGGCAGCGACCTTCGACGCAGCCTCTATTCCAGAGATTGCGGTCTCGACGACGTGGGGCAGCATCGTGTTCACGAAGACACGGGCAGCCTCCTTCTCGGCGTTCTCCATCGAAGACGTGTTGATCACATGGAGCAGACTGCCCTGGAGCATGGTAAGACGCTCGGCCGGGGACAGCATCTCCAGCGAGTGGAGGTGCGTCGCGAGCTTGATCACAGACGGGACGGGGTTCTTCCAATCGATCGACTGGAACACGCCCGCAGGCGTCTCGGGTGCAGGGGCGGGCGGGCAAAGTACGCACTCCGGGGCAGGTGCAGGCGGTGCAGCTTCGATCACCTCTGGAACAGCAGCGGTATCAGACATTTATTTATCACCTAGGATATTCGTGTAAACTCTACCAACGCCGACGATATAAACCTCCCTTTGCAGGAACAATCGAAGGAGGTGCAGCAGGTGCAGCAGGTGCAGGCAGCATCGGCTCAGGGAGTGCCTTCGCCTTCTCAAGCTCCTTGACCACCGCCCTCTCACGACGACGCTGGGCCTTCTCCTCGTCAGTCATCTTGACCCTCATCGTCTTGGCCTTGGGTGTGGGCTTGACCTTGACGGTCTTTGCTGCCGCCTTCGCGAGATGCAGCTCGTGCTTAAACGTATCCTTCATCTTCTTCATCTTCTGCTTCATCATCCCAAGCTGATTACGGAGCTTATCTGAGTCGCTCACTTTAGACCCAGCCTCCTTGCAGAATGTATCGACCTTTTGACGCAGCGTAGGCATCTTTACTACTAAAAAACGAATTTAATTGATAAGGCGATGAATATAGCAATGCAGTGTCCACAGTGTGAGAATCGTCTTACAACGCACGAGGAACACAATCTTCCGCTTTGTGTCGGATGTGAACAAGTGTTCTGTACGAACTGTTATTATGCGGCGAGACATTCATGTTCGTACTTCACGAGCAGTGTTCCAGAATGTAACTGGCTCTGTGCAGAAGCGTATATGACCACACACCCTGATGTAAAGGAACGCGTCGTACGATCTGGTCCTAGAAGGAGATGTGCGGTGGTTCGAATTGGAACGACTCTTTTTCGCCGGGTCTCGATGGATGGACTCATCATCAGTGACACCCCAGTTGATCCAGTTGAAACGTGTGTATATTGCGGATCGTTTGATCGTGGATATCCACACTTGACAGATGCATATACCAACGGCTTTGCATGTACAGAATGTGCAAACGGTATTCTACGTAGACTATAAATGTGGCTCTGGCTTGTTCTTCTCGCATTGGTCGTCTTCTTCTTGTATTTGACAAACGTCGGACGTCCTCAGCAGGGTTGCTCTGCGTGTGCGAAGCGTGTTGAAAATCCTCACGAGTAATAAATGTTCGCGTTCATGGCAGCCTTTCGTCCCAAACCAACAATTGTTCCAGCAACAAAGATTCCGTCTCCACCACCTCCTCCCCAGCCCAAGTGGTCATCGTAAGATTTCCTATCATTAGATAAATGGGAACGATTCGCCGTAAGGGATATTACGCGACGCGTAAGGGAAACAAGTACTATGTCCGCCCATCGACGATGGTTGATCGCGGTGAACGTGGCAAGTGGACGGCAGTTCACAAGACACGTGGGATCGGACCTCTCAACAAGGGAACTCTTCTCGGATACAATGCGTCGTCGAAGGCAGCAACACGTCGCGTTACGCTGAAGCGTGTAATCCACAAGCATGGCCCGCTCTCCACGTTTCGCAAATTGAATGCGGTTGCGGTCTATACGAAACGCACATCGCCCACCCGGTCAAAGACGTTCCGGACTGACCGTAACTGGGTGAAAAAGAACTTCATGTAAAGACAAATGAAGAATCTCAAGTGGATTCTGATCGGACTTGTAATCCTTTTCCTGGCCGGATATGTATCCATTTCTCTCCCAGGTGTTCAGTGTAGCGGATCCATGATTTACTGCCCTGGTGTCGGTTGCGTCTCTGGTCCCGATAAGTGCAACGCAGGTTCAAGTGGTGGACCGGCTGCAATGTTCTCGACCACATGGGAGTCCTTCACAAACGGCAAGGACCTGTACCCAGGTGTTCCGAAGTTTCGCGAGGTAGAGGGTCCTCATATGTCAGATTGTTCAAATGGAACACGGGCACGCAATGGTCGTTGCCCGAAGTTCCTGACAGCTTAACGAAGGCAGATGCACGGCGACTCCTCAACAACCGGAGCCTGACGAACCAGAAGATGAGTGTTGATTCGCTCTGCACCGAAAAACTCCTTAACCGTATCCTTCACAACCTCAGCATCAAAATCCTTGCAGGAGAACACATCCAAATACATGGAGTTGTTCTCTTCCACAAAGTGTGCACAGATGTTCGAAGTCTCGATGAGCTGAACAAGAGTGTATCCCTTCTTGTTGCCCGATCCGAACATCACAATCTGCGGCATGCCATACGGAACCATGTCGATGCGTTTGACGAGGGCCTTGTTGAAATCGTGAATCACCGCCGGATTGCGGATCGTGTTGGGAATCACGTGTGCCGCGTCCAGAATGAGATGCTTACCCCAAGTGCGAAGCGGGATCATGTGTTATACTCTTCTCTTGCGTGAAAATGTAATGAAGAACGTCGGGAAGAACCGTCTTCCCTCGGTGAAGAACCAGGTGGTGAACTTGACGCTTAACCTTAGCTTTGTTGCGATTATCTATGTTATCATTGCGGGACTAACGGCATCCTTGATCCAAGCTGTGTTCAGCGAGTTCAATGAGGTGTGGAAAAAGCAGTCATTGGCATATCAAGTAATTGATGTAGGGGCTGAGCTTTCGCTCCTCGTTATAGCGTCGTTCTGGGTGACCTATTTTGTTCACTTCTTGGTACCGGTCTTTGCGGTCGATACTAAGCTCGAATACTTTATCGAGACGTACGCAGGTCATATGGTGTTTGTATACGCAGTGTTCTTATTCGCATATGACGTCAATGAGAAGTTATTGTGTATCTACGATCGGTTTACCGGCGGCGACGACCACCAAAGGTCGACTGCTGTGTAGGCGTGTTCAGGAAGAACGCATAATACGGAATGTACACTGACCCGAAGATGAAGTCAAGAATAGCCCAGCCGACCGACTGATACTTGTCATACGACAGCTTCGCAGCGGCGGCGTGGAGGAGGAATGCGAAGACTCCTCCAAACGAGCCGAGGATAAGAGTGACGACAGACCAGAATGTCGCAGGCTCTGACTTAGCGGGCGTCGCGGGCGGATTCACAGCGGGGTTTGTAGGCGGGGAGCTCATTGTAGAAAGCCGCGAATAAAAACGAAGTCACGAGTAAGTCATGGAATCCCAACGTCTGGCTATGGATCTCCTTTTACGCGGGCATACAAGCTCGGGTACACGTGAACAACGAATGATGCGATTGCGAACACTTAGTCCGTATGAATTCAGGAACCGCAATCTACACAAAGCCCTTCATCATCTATACAATCAGTATATCAACTACTACATTGCTGGGAAGGACACTCGCTTCCTCGAGTCAACCATACGGTCGTACTGCCGAATTCTAAAAACGGATTCTTTCATTCTACGTAGAAGGTAAGAGTCCCCCCAAAATGAAGCGTACCTACGACACACCTCTCTTCAACACCGCCAAGATGAACAAGCACACCTACTACTGCTCCAACGACAACTGCACCAACGAAACAGACTACAATGGTGGTCTCTGCCACGAACATATGGAGTCGCTGTCACATGAATCAAGCGAATGCCCGGGATGCGGCAATGATATTTATTGCGGAGCTAATGGCTATTGCTCCAACTGCTGGAACGAGCGCTTCGGTTGCGAATCTCCGATCGAACATGATTGCACCAATGTGTTCGATCACGAGATCGGTCAGTGGACGTGTGGAAACGCGCCCGCTCACAAGTGCTCGGGTGAGTGGGATTATGACCGCGGAATCCGCGAGTGCGACGACGAAGAGTACCATCGCAAGAACTGCGAGTGCAAACATTCACCACTGTGCAAGTTGTGCGAGTCCTACTATGGATATGATGATTCATACGATGGAGTCAAGTGCGACTTCCCACACAAGTGTACCAACGTCTTCGACCACGAGATCGGTCAGTGGACGTGCGGCAACCAGGACGCTCACATGCGCCAGCACCAGCGCCGCAACTCAATCGAGTCTCACTACGAGCGGTCGTGTGCATCGTGTCACGAGAACTTCACCTCGAAGACTCAAACTCGCTGCTGCGGTGAGTGCCACATTGACGCTGCAGTCGTCATCCAGAAGTGGTGGCGGGCGAAGCAACCGTTCGCCTGGTGCAACCTCTGGTTCCAAGGTCACTGTCGCTCATGCAAGAGCTACTTCCCGACCCAGAGTGACAGCGATGTCCACTGTCCAGAATGCAAGGACTCAATCAAGCTCCCTAATCTGCCTCCGTCGCCCACGGATGAGATCGAGGAGAAGCTCAGGCAGACCAGTCTCTCCTGCGATGGATGTCGCGACGACGTTCTCAATCAGCAGGGACATATGCACCCAGGCGGGTGCCTCTACATTCCGTGCCACGAATGTGGTAACTCAAAGTGCTGCTGCTCGCCATCCGAAGCCGACTGAAAACGGATTCGTGAGCCCCAACAATTTTTACATGCATCGGCAAGAATGATTAACTACATCGCACTCGGTTTCAACGAACAGGACAACAAGATGCTTCAAGACGCAGAGCAGGCAATCACGGCAGCAAACATGTGGGAGTGGATGAAGGACGAACCGGGCACCGGAGGGTACTCGATGTCCGACGGCGAGGAAATGAGGGCGATTCGCAAGCATATGAAGTATGACGGTCATTCGGGGGCGAGTCTTGCGATGACAATGCGAGAGATGCAGTTGATGGCAACACTAGGCATTGATGCGTACTGTTCGCGGTATACACAGAAGGTCGCACCGCCTCCGGAGAAGAAGAAGCTTGTTCGCACTCCGGAGATGGACAAGAAGGTGATCGAGGAGTATGAGAACCGGGCACCCTTCGCGAAGGCACCGAAGTGGTCATATGAGTACATTAAGGCGTTCCCAGATGTCCTGCGTAATGTCCGGGTGGAAGAGTTCAAGCGACCAGGTGTGTCGGATCCGACAGCCCGTCGACTGAATTGGTAAAACGGAAACCCGCAGCATAAACTAACGGAGAGTGATGGAGTCCTGTACTATGTGTGCGTGTTATGTGTACGATGTTCTCCAAAACCCGATCCGTAGAAACGCGATGTTCGCCCCCCTCATGAGGCAAGATCGTATCAAACACCTACTCCCAACGCTTGTTCCGGAAGTTATTCGGTTCGTCAAGAATAGACAACTACCTCATCGATTGTCGCACCCAAACCTGATCTGTGTTGAAGCGGGACTTGCGAGGAAGCATAAATATCACCCGATCGACCAGCCACTGATTTGTCAGCACTGGTTCGTAGAGAAGATCAGAACAATAGGTGATCTGAATATGCTTCACTTTCACCACACGGGTGGATATTGCCCTGATCTAGACAAGTGAAAACGAATTCACTCCCCTCAAAATTTTTACATGTCAGTCAAAATGGAAGACTGCTCAATCTGCTATGAAGCTGTCGACAAGAGTACAGGACACTGCACCCTCGCCTGCAATCACTCCTTTCACATCAACTGTCTAACTACATGGACCGCCAAAGAACCTTCCTGTCCACTGTGCCGCCACGAACTCGGAGAGAAGGAGGTCGCCGTCAAGCGAGCAACTACAACCATGCTCGCATGGAACAGTCCTATCCATACAGCTTCTGGCAACAGTGGAGCTGGTCTCGGTCTTACCATCGAAGATGACGGACATCCTGTTCCACCGGTGGCTGCTTCGCGGAAGATCCGCATCGGCAATGGAGTCGAAGTCCTGGAGAGTGATGTCAAGCTTATAATGGACCACACGGGCGCGTCCAGAAGTATCGCCATTCAAGAGCTTCGCCGGAATGAGGGTGATATCGTGAATACGATCATGTTCCTCACAGACGATACACTGCCACCACTAGAACCGGTGTCGAGGCCACCACATGATATCATGCGTGAGCCCACTGAGGATCAGACGATGAAGTGGGCGTTGTGGCGGATGTTTGAGGGAATGGAGTCTGGATATCACTGGAACAGCTACTGCGACCTGAGGTCGCGCACCAAATACTTCTACTTTAACGAATACTGGACTCACAAGGATATTCACGACATCTGCGATGAGGGAATGGTAAATCGCGGATACGAATCTATGTAAGAAGTAATGGAACAGGCGGCGGCAACGAAGAAGCAGCAGGTCAAATTTTCCATTCAGGTTGTGTCAGAGGAGATCGATAAGATGCTTGCAGATGGAGCAAGTCGTCATCTTTTTTATCGGATCGTCAAGGGTGACATGTTCGTTCTTGAATACCAGTTGATGGATGTGATTGCTGATCTTCAAGATAAATACAGTGGACGAGCGTGGGTTAGTCGATCTCCCGAAGGGATTGTAATCAACCGAGTTATCCCTGCAAAATCACATGATTGACAAGCTTGTGTCTCAGCTCAGCAACTTCGCACCACGCCAGATATTGCTGAAACGACTCTTCATCGCGATTGTAGGAGACCTTTGGGTATGCGTTGCGTAACACTACAAAGAGATCGGCTTCATTATGTGCGTTGTGTTGGCGAAGAAAGCCAATGATTTGATCGAACTTCGCTTTACGCTGATCATAGGGCAACCGCCGCGTGTTGTCCATGAACTGCTCCATTGATTCGTTTACAGGTCGAAGTATTAAAACGGCAATGGGTAACTGTTTGGATGTTCCAATGATTCGTATCGGCACAGTAACCGTGCGAAAAAGCAAGTTCGCGGAGATCAAGACCTACGCCGATGCATTGAAGATTGCAGGATACGATGTCCCACCGGGTTCTTCTGTTCAGGCCCACACTCCAACCTTCGTGAACCTGGTTACGGTCAATAGCAAGTTCCAGATTGTTGATTATCTCCTCTACAAAGGGAAGATGATTCCTATAACCCGGCTGTATGGGAAGCAGTAACAATAGCTTCATCTCGCAGCTTATACAACCTAATCAGTGGTTCAAACTCGATTTCCACGAGGATCAGAAATCCTCCAATTGAGACGATAATACCGTCCTCCCAATCCAGGCCCTTTGGTGTGAAGAGCCAGAAGTAGATACCGAGGAACAGACCAAGCGACAACTTGAAGATCGTGTCAACAATTGCGAAGATCGGGCTCTCTGCAACCTTGTGTCCAGTAGACAGAAGCACAATCTGTGCCAAGACGATTGTCTTCAAGACAAAAAAGTAGATTTGATATCCCTTCATTACTTTCTGCAAGGAAACGGATTTAGAGGTGCGTTGTACTTTTCAACAATGGACCTCGGTATCCTCCTTCTGGAACGTCATCGACCGATCAGTTTCGTGACAACGCAGATGTCTAGGGCTGCGGTTGTGTTTGCTGGGATTGTCGTACAGAACATGACAGGATACAGTCATGCGATCGGCGGGGTCTTTGACAGAACTCCGATGACGATCTCGTTCTACACGGATCGTATTTCAATCATGATGGTCGGCAAAATCACAGACGAGCTGTATGAACAAGTCCGTCAACGAACGCTCTTTGAAATCAACCGGGCGGTGTTTGAATCAACTCACGCCTAAAAACGAATCCGCGTCCCCCGACGGAAGTTCAGATCACCGACAAAAATGTTCTTCTGCTGCAATCGTTCTAAGCCTGTTGCTCCCGCCCCCACCGTTCCTCTTAACTGTTGCGACTGGTGTCAGAATGACCTCGACACCTGCGTCTCATACAATGTGAATGCACTCAACATCAACACCAAGAAGCCGCATGTCTACCGCATCGGACAGTGCTGCGTTGACTCTGGTGAGCTGACCAATTACGTCTCCGACTTCAATGTGGAGTGGGGTTGTGATTGCGAGGCATATCTCGAACCTCATCCGACTCACTGGAATGTTACCCAGATGTTCAACGAGGCAAAAGCCCGTCACTACGACAGTGATGCCGAGGGAGCTCGCGACATGTTCCGCTCAGCCTGGCGAACGTATAAGAAGCTCACCGCCGAGGAGCAGAAGCTTGTGGAGAAGTAAGTGTTGCCCGAAAACGAATCCAACACCCTAATTTATTTTTCCATTACAAATGCAGCCCCTTACTCGCACCCAACTTCAAAATGCCGCATCAGACTATGCACTCGAAAAGGAGAGGGCTGCGATCCGTCAACAGGAAGTCGCAGGTCAACTCTGGGCAGAAGGTGTCTACAAGAAGGTTCGTGAGTTTGCTCGCGAGGGAAACCGTCTGCTTGAAATTGAGTGCCCTTCAAACGTAACCAGGATCGGATTCTCATATGCAATCTGTCTGATGAAGCAATGGTTTCCCGACTCTGATGTCACCACGGTCCTTTACGGTGCGTTGAAAGATTCTACGCGGTATGGAGTCCGCATTGATTGGAGTGATAAGCCAGTTGAGTTCGATCGTGATCAACGCAGGTTTGAAAAGGAAACAAACTGGTAAAACGGATAGACAGTTCAACAGAAGAATGAAAGTCAAAATGTCAGCCGTTCCTTGCTCTCTCGTCATGACTAAGATGGAATGCTTCTACTGCAATAAGAAGGATACAGGAGCAGCAGAGATCTCTCCTAACTTCGGACTCAAATACTGCGATGACCACAAGGCTGCATCCGCCCGCGACTGCCGTGCGTATCTTCACAGTCATAAGATGGCAGCCCTGTTCGACGCATTCAACTACCCGGCTACAAAGCCCTTCATGAATATGGTGGTTGACCAGGTGACCTTTCCGGTGATGCGATCGAGTGGTGAGATTCAAGATGGATGGCGACTGAATGTCGCACCACCCTTTGAGCCGTCGACGTTCATCTGCAACATACAGGGTGTGTGGATGCTACCAGTTGTGAAGTATGGCGATATAGGGATTCGCAAGGATGTGCCGATCATCGACTTCATCAAGGTGGCCAAGTTTCCGGAGGATGTTGTTCACCGTGCGTTGGGCGGATTGGAAGCCGGAATCTACCTCAACGACTTCAACGAGGTGGAAATGGTTCTGGGTCACCAGGATCCTCTCGAACTTGGACTATAACAGGTTCCGGAACGGGAGGATGGACAGTTGGTCGAAGTCGACAAACACAGACAAGTACAAACATACTAAGAAATGCGGCAAACCCTATTACAGCGGCACCGGGATCCATTACTTTTTCAATGTGGGAAAGTGTAAATGGACCTCTACGATTGGAGCTTCCGTGCCATTCTCATTGAAACTCGACATGTCGAACGCCACGATCGAATGGCGAAGTTCTACTGGAAACTCCTCGACAGTCGATGCGAGAACTGTCCGTATCGACACCGCTACGATCTCGCAGTCAACATGCGATACGCTGCACGACAACGCTTGAAGTACGCACAATGGGTCAATGACCGACGTGGGAATGTGAGTGGTTTAGCTGCTTCCGACCGTGAAGGAGTATGTCGCGTTTTCTACTCATCAGAAAGGCAAGAATTCATATTCCGTCGGTAGATCAGGTCTTCGTTGGTCAGGACTGGGAAAATAAGTCAGTCATGACCATCATGTATCATAATAATAAAGTCGAGAGGATTGAATACCCACTGGCTCAGTGGACAGAGTGTGATAAGGATCGTATACGCATCGAGAAGTCTATAAAGGCGGTTGCAGACGTGTTATCTGTGATTCCAGAGAATGGGCCGGAACAAATGAAGTGAGTCGTATTTTAACACAATGGGCCAGTCTAAAGATAGATGGATCCAGTCGTGTCTTATCTAGTTGAGACTGAGAAACGTGTTAAGGCGGAATTATCCGAACTATTCCAAAAAATACAGGTAGAGCAAACAGCCACTGCATATAAGTCAATTGTCGACTTATATGACGTTCACGAAATTCCAGTTGGGGATAAGCATCCGAAGATAACCTATTCACCCTGCGTACAGATTGAGTTTCCTACGGGGGGATATGATACAAAGTTATATCCAAACACTGCAAGTTCCCATAACTGTGGTCGAATGAAGTTTACATCTGAGTTTAGACTGCCCGATCATGAAAAGATCATCCGGGTTTATTTATGTGTGGCATGCGAGCAGCAGAACAGGTATAAGGGTACTGCTGCATTTATTACGAACTACGGCAGGGTGATAAAGACGCTGGACTCAATGGCGGGTTGGGAATCGCATACGGGCTGGGCGTATTCATACTACGATCCTATGCAGAATGGTGTAGAAATCCGAAACTCTCTTTGTTCGACCATGACTAAGAAAATTACCCAACTTGATCCACTCCCGTATAAGATCCCGAAGTGGTGTGCGGACACTGTGATGGCGGTTGAAACTCTCAATGAAGCAGAGCTGCAGCGAATCTCAAAGGACGTGTTTGTATTTGTCGGTCGCTGGAAGGATCATATTACGCAGCATGTAACACTTGATACGGAGCAGCTTCTATCAATCAAGAATGAACAGGCACAACGTATTTCTGTCCTTGAAGAGGCGAAGAAAGACTTGGAGGTCGAGGATCGATTCAATAAGACACTTGTTAAGAAACTACAGGAACGAGTTGCAGTTCTTGAGCAACAAACTAAGCAGCTACCAGAACTAAAGTCAGCTGTTAAGGAAGTGATTACGTTTATGAATAAACAGAACGGCAAATCAGACTGCGATTATGTACAGGGAAGCTTCTCGGGGTTCATGTACGGTAAGACATGCATACCAGAGGGTGATCTGGCCTATTATGAGGGGTCTCTTGAGGAGCTTAAGGAATTCAAAATAGCTGAACGAGTACGAAATAGGGGTATACGTGAACTACAAGGGGAAGTTCGCAATGGAATGCGGGGAATGCGGGATGGATTACAAGATATTCATAGGATCATGAATGAGTAACTCGCGTGAATTAGTATCATGAGTAGACAATGGACCAAAACGCAACCGGGGCACTCGGAATCATAGCCTTTTTGATATCCAGCGGAGGGGCGATCTATGCAGCGATCAACCACAAGCGTGTTCGTATGAACTGCTGTGGGAAGAAGGTCGATATGTCAGTGGATGTGGATTCGACGGACCCAAAGGTAGCCCCTGAACCCGAATTGCCTACGGAAGAGGTGTAAAAATCCGAAAACGGATCCGCGTTTCGTACCAAATGGGTCAGCGTCGGCGAACAAAATGGCTCTTCTCAACGCTTTCCTCCGCGAAAACAACTGCACTGGACTTCAACATGGCGAGAACCACCAAATCTGGTGGGTTCCTGTCAAACTCTTCAATCAACTTCCCATCAAGCAATGGAAGTTTAACAGGCCTCCCGATATGGATCGGGTTGCCGAAATCCACCAACACATTCTCAAGGCAAAGCGTGTGGATGGTATCATCTACCTTGCAGATGTCGAATCAGACATCGTATGCTATGAATCAAACCACCGCCGGCTAGGCATCAAGGGCATCGACGACTGTGCCCATATCCTGATTGACATCATGTGGAACGCCACAGATGAAGATGTGAAGCAGGAGTTCTACCGACTGAACAAGGCTGTGTCAGTTCCGGATCTGTACATCTCCAAGGAGGTTGTCGTACAGGCTGCGGATCTCATTGCGGCCCGCGATACCTTCTGCAAGAAGTACGCAGCACTGAAGTCAACCAGTGCGAACCCCCACCGCCCGGGGTTCAACCAAGAGGGAATCCTCAATGATTTCCTCGAGATCACCAAGGTCCACAAGATCACTGTGGACGAGCTGATGACGCGGCTGGACAAGCTGAATACCAAGATGGCGACTCGTGACCGAAAGAAGTTGACGCAGAACGTCATCGAGAAGTGCGAGAAGTCGGGACTGTGGCTCTTCGCATGGGAGAAGCGGTTGAGCCTGCGGGATTTCGCGTAGAACGGAGTCCGTCCAACAACAATTTTTAATCTGTTATCGTGTCAATGTACACCATCGTCTCCTCCATCATGCAGAGATACATGACACAAGATGAAGTGATGGCAGAGTTCACGCAGAAGCTGGCAGATCTCTCCGAACAGGGTTGGGTCCCGTACGGAGACATCATGTATTACGTGAATGGAGTCAGTCAAGCGATGATCATGGGCGATCCGGACGTGTCAGATCTTGAACGAGTCTTTTTGCATGGCTCAACTCGCCCACGCATCATGAAGTATTGTATTGGAGGCGAAGGGTTTATGGGGAAGTATGTGGATATTACTCACGACTGAAAACGGAATTCATACGATCACGAAAACATCCAGAATGTCCCCACCAGAAGACAAAATGGCAAGATACGATGAATCAAGACTAACGTCCATGATGATACGCGATAGTGCGACTTTTATTGCCGCTTATAAAAACGGCAATAAACTCGACAACTTAAATGATCTCTGTAGAGAATGCTATATAGAAGGAAAATGCGGTAGATGTGAGAATAAGAATGTATTTAAGAAGCTTTTCCGAAATGCGGATAAAACGGGCGCCATATGTGAACAATGTAAAAAGATTCAGAAAGTAGAGCGAACCGCAGCCACAAACATTCCCAAATTTGGCAACCCTTGCTCTGCACAAGGAAAGGAACAGATCGAGAAACGCAAAGCGACAGCTGCGACGAACATGGAGAAAAAGGGTGTTAAACCCTATCATAAGCAACCAGATGATGCTAGATTAGGATCGATTGACAAGTTCGGATGTATATACTTGATCACATGCCTAGTGAACGGGATGAGGTATGTTGGTTACAGTAAGTTTGATACACCAGATGAAAGATACGAAGAGCATTGGCATAAACGCGATGAAAGTAAGCCTAAAACATACCTTCATCGTGCAATGGACTTGTATGGCAAAGACCAATTTACATTGGAGAGGTTATGTGTGGTTTCTCACGCCGGACTGTTGAACATGGAAGCTTATTACGCAGAGCAGTTTCAAACGTATATTTGGGATAAACCCGGTGGTTATAATATGATTTGGTGCGGAATTCGTGGTAATCTAGGCGTTCCACACTCAGCGTCAACACGTGCTAAGATATCTGAACGTGCTAACAACCGATCGCCCGAAAGTCGCGCAAGATACTCAGAAGCAGCCAAACGGCGTGCACCTCAAAAGAGATCCGCCGAAACAAAGGCCAAACAATCTGCCGCTGGAAAACTAGCATGGGAGAGAAACAGGGCGGCTAGGTTAGAAATACTTCATGCCACACATGATGGTAAAAAACGTCCAGCTGCCACATGTAAGAAGATATCAGATGCCCGAAATGCCTTATTTGGCAACAATCACATAGAAACCGTTGAAGCAATAAACTTACCAACCACAGACTAACCCTTCAGCCCCCTCTCCCGAAGCTCACGTTGCTGCTTCCGAAGCTCGGCGTTCAGTGCGCGTCGAGTAGGATTCCGAAGCACCTTAAACAGATGATGATGTTCCCGCAAATACTCACTCTTTTTCATGCGAATGGTCTTGTTGCGATGACTCCCTCCTGAAATTGATCGAAGACCGAGTCCCGGTTTACTTTCAATAACTTCTGGATAGTTCTTCTCGAGAACAGGGTTAATCTCTTCCTCGTCTGCCCATTTTTCAGCCATCTCTTCAGCCACGCATTTAACTACAAAGTCTGTAAGGGGCATTGTTGATGTCTTCTGATCATCGTCTACAAGTATTACCCGACGTTCGTGGAAGTATGGACTAACCGCCGTAGCTACGAGCTGGAAGACTTGTTCAACCGTAAATGTCCTCTCCATTACTTATCCTCGAGATTACTTTAGCGCACGCACCGACAGGATGTACAGGAACAGTGCATTCACCACGCCCAGGATCAGGGCAGGGGCTGAACGCAGGAGCAGCGTAAGTCCACGCTTGGGGCTCGACGTCATGACATACAGCTCCATGAGAACCACGATTCCGGCCGAGATCGCGACCAGCCAGAACAGGATAAAGTAATACGTCTCGATCGTGTTGTTCGACACACTCTTCGTTAACTCAGTTTCGTTCATTTACTTATGGCGGCGACGTGTTTTCCGGCGGCGACCTCCCCACACACCAGAATACCATGCTTCGAACTGGTTTGGGCTGGTTGTCTTGAACCCATTTGTCTTCATGGATTCATCGCTGTAAAACGTCCCATTGGTCAGCACCAATATCTCTTCACCATCCGCGAGTAGTTCTGTAAGCCGTTCTTTAATTTGAGGCCAATACTGATCTAGGGTATAGTCCTTGTCCTTTCGAATCATATTGTTACCGATCATAGTTCGCACCTCTTCCTTGACTTTGTCCGTAAGCGTAAACGTAATACTCCTTGTGCTTAGCCATTTAGCATTCACAAGATGTATTGTGAACAAATTACCGACCTTCTGGGACGATTCCCAATCATGTTCTACAAACGATTCAGCCATATCCTTGTCGGGACTGGTAGACACAAATGGACTTCTAGTGTCGATCACGGTGTCCTTTTTAGCCTGGCCTCGATACACGACCCTACTCGTGGTTGAACCATGCTTTTGGATGATCTCACCGATCTTGCTTGTATCGCAGTTGTAGTAGATAGCAATATAACAGAGCATTGCCGCTTCTTCTTGCGGTGTAAGTTCCATTACTTACTTTGATGAAGTTTTTCACGCAAGTCTGTATCATGTTTCGGGTTTCCATCGAGGAACGAGTAGACCCGAGCCATTGCCCACTGCTCCTTACTCAACTTCCGGCTATACGGGGCATTCACTCCCTTCTTGAACGTACCTCGCATTCGCACAGAGGTGGGATTGGTCTTGTATGCACCGATTCCGCGGTTGTAGACCTCTTGTAGAATCGCACGTGGCACATGTGAGATCTTCGACAGCTCGGCAATGGAATACCCGTGAACAGCAAGTCGATGTTTACGAAAGAACCGCAGACGATGAGTGCGTGCCTTCATTACTTACTGTCAACGTTTCACTTTATAGGAGTTTGGGGAGGCGATGGCGGCGGGTCTTGCGGCGTTTGCCGCCTCTAGCAGGTAAGCCCAACATCTGTCGCTTGGCCGGTTCAGTGATTCGTCCACTTAGTGTTTTACTTGCTACAGCGACTTGAAGGACGAATGTTGCTAATCCCGTTCTACGTATTTCATTGTTAATGTGGTCCGTTATCTTTCCATATTTTTCCATGAACACCTTCCTCCTGTCTTCCCTCCACTTCCCCATACCGCTCGGATAACGTGCTATGTATGCATTCAGTTTCCGAACAAACTCTTCGCTCGCTTCCTTGAACTTTCCACCACGAGGATTGCTGATGATTTTAGTCAAGAGGGCATCCCATTTCCTTGGGTCTGGGGCAACGGTTTCAGGATTTACACTCTTCAGGTAAATATCGTCACTCTTGAGCTGATTGCAATGAGAATGTGCCCATGCATATTCCAATGAATACTTGTTCTGTTCTGCCTTTGAAATCACCCCAGTGGTCACCGCGTGTTCCGAATAGAGTGACAAAACTTGAACAGCGTTAACAATCGGCAAAATATGCTCGCATTCAGGTGCACCTTGATCATACCCCTCATGAGTTGCTTCGGGATCGATCGCCATTCCGCAAATCCAGCATTGACCTTCTTCACCTCCTGCTCCAGATCTACATTGCTCCGTTGGTTCGCTATGTTCCCAGATAGATCTAATTGTATGATTGTTAGACAACCATAATGCGATTCGTTCAGGTCCAAACTCTAACAGTGCAAACTCTTTCTGTCCCAGATGTTCCAATAGACTATATAGGGTTGATTCCGGAGATTCGGTTACGATTCGTCGATATTCCGCTTGAAGACCTGGAAGAAGCCGATCGTATTCTGCCTTATCTGTAATCATGCCCTCTGGGATATCTGTATCTATCTTCCGCGAAGCAGTCGTGAGATCCTTAAACAGTTCTGCAGCATCCTGACGAGTCTTCTTGCGTGCACTTTCGGCTTTCTCATCCGCTTCTAATCCACGTTTTCTCGTCTGCAGAGCTTGCAACCTTGGAGAAAGTGCTGAAACGGGGGCCGTTTCAAGTACCCCTGTCCTAGTTTCTGCTGCGATCGGATCCGTCAGAGACTCCTGCCGTTGAAGCATTACACTTTCGCTACACAACTTTCATGGATACCAACCTAAAAAGTATAATGACTAGTTTCAGTGAGTTGAGAGTTGATGCACGCTCAGCAACGCTTGCGATCATATGGTGGGTGTTTTTCTGTGCTTCATTTGGATTCTTTAAGATTATGCTCGAGGGTCTACCACGCCATGACGATGTCCTCAATCCTACACTCTGAGTCAGGCATCGCATCAATTGCCTTGTTCGCCTGTTCCAATGCGTCTGACTCCACAATCTCATCTGCACCCTCCGGCAACCGGGTCTCGTCCACGAGGATGTTGACGAATCCAGTGCCACACGGTGGCTTCTGTCCGAACATGATGTTCGCAGAGACGCCACGCATCGTATCATACTCAGAGGACACAGCCGCATCGAACATGGTCTTCGATGTCTCCTCAAAGCTCGACTTCGCAAGAACACCCGTCTCATTCTTCTTCATACCGAAGCGGTTCACCGGCACGATGCGTCCTGAATAGGTCATGGTGTCGACAAGAACGCTCAGGTGGTGGTAGTTCACCTTCTCTGTGCTAAATACCTCATTGAACTCATCGAGTAAGCAGGTGCGTGCTGCCTCGATACCGAACACGGCATTAACTTCGTGGATATCGTTCGAGAAGGTGCGGTTTCCATCCACACCGGGGAACACGAGTAGATCGTGGAGATTTGTGCCCTCCGTATCCAGAACATACTGGTCGCGAGTCACGTAGCCGCCCACCGTATCATCGTAGACCTGCTCGCTCTTGATCGTTCGCATGTGAACGCGTCCGATGCCATCGACGCCAGAGAGGACCGTGTCAAGGATCTTGTCTTCTAGGAACCGGATGTGTGTCGGGTTCTTGACAACGTTCGGATCGAAGGTGATGCGAACAATCAGGTTCTTCGCAGATGTATCTGACTTCACGCAGCGGAGGATCTGCGAATACTTGCCCGACAGCAGGGTCGTAACCTTCGTCAGATCGAGGATGTTGCGGGCGTGCATCTCGACGTCATTCATCTCGATACGCATGATCCACGGTGAGCCGCACTCTGCTTCGTTCTCAAGGCTGAACTGGCGGTAGTCCTCGAGGATGCCCCGGTCCTCCTCAACTGAGGTTCCGTTGGTCAGAGGGTAGGGATCGTAATAGATGCGGATCGACTTCGTGATGTCACGTAGCTTCGTGCGTTGAATGTTCTTCATCATGGCGATTGCCTCATTCTGAGAGACAGCCCCAGCAAAGTACGCAGTGTTACCAGGACGCTTCGGGTTCGGCGACGCAGAGAGAAGCTCCTCAATACGCGGCACTCCGGACGTTGCGTTCGCCTTCGCGGTACCAGCAGAGTGGAAGGTATTGAGCGTAAGCTGTGTCGTAGGCTCACCGATGGACTGTGCAGCCAAGGCACCCACCATCTCACCCGCATGGATCTGAGACTTCAGGTAGCGGTAGCGAATGTCTGACATCAGCTCATCGAACATCACCTCCGTGAGACGGTGGACAAGGATGGCCTTCTTCGGTGCGAGATAGTATCGCAACAGTGCGTGGAACAGACGGTTGTTGGGGAAGTCGTTCATGAACGAGGTGATTCCAGCCACAACGTGGGCAGGAGTTAGATCAGTCTTGGTTGCGTAGGGGTTTGAATAGGTTGCGAGAAGACGCTTCAAGTTGACCGGTGCGAGAACCTGGTCATTCTTCTTGAATCGGAATACCGATCGCACAAGCATCTCGCGATCTGCGAGGATCTCGTCCACGAGGTCGGGTGACTCAGAGACCTCTGTCTTCAGGAATGTGTTAACTTCCGCAGGAGTCATCGCAAAGGTGCGGTACACATCCTCCATGGTCATGGTACCTAGCTCGAACGACTGACCCTCAACAGAGATGGAGTCAATGCCGTCCTCACCGTAGGCAAACTGCACAATGCTACCGGTCACATTGCGAACTGTGCCATCGTGTTCAATGTGCTGATCCTCCATCGTCTTCATCAGACGACGCTGGATATAGCCTGTGTCTGAGGTCTTGACGGCTGTATCAATCAGACCCTCACGTCCAGCCTGGGCGTGGAAGAAGAACTCAGCGGGAAGAAGACCATTCACAAAGGAGTTCTGAACGAATCCACGGGCCTCCACACCGTCGTCATACCGTGCGAAGTGAGGCAGCGTGCGGTCTTGAAGAGTATACTGAACACGCTTACCCTCAATGAGCTGCTGTCCGAGCAGGGCTACCATCTGCGTGATGTTCTGCGGGTTTCCCTTCGAGCCAGAATCAACCATCTGAACAATCGCATTATCCTTCGGCAGACTCTTGATCACCTCATCACTGATCTTTGCTGCGACAGCCTTCAATGCGGAGGAGATGCGGTCCTCCAACTCATCTCCGTCAGAGGTGCTGGAAATGTTGACGAACATACCCCCGTGAACATCGGAGAGGATCTTGGACACTGCGGTACGTCCCTCATCCAGCTTCTCAGCCACGAACTGCTGTGTCGCATCGTTCGCAATCAAGTCCGCAGTTCCTACCGAGAAGCCAGTATACAGATTGAACTGTGTGACCACCGACTGGATGTCATTGATCAGCTGTCCGCATCGCTCGGGGCTGAAATCGTTGTAGACCACGTGAATCAGGTTGCTACATGCTGACTTCTTCATGATACCGGACATCAGTTGTCCATTCTCGATTGTCACCGCACCCTTCAACGTCAGCATGGGGAATGCAGTCGAGATCAGCTCGGCACCCGTCCAGTCGCGATTCTTCCGAGTGAACGTCCGCTTGATTCTGGCGAGGATGTTCATCGCGATCACCTCTGGAACTGCCACATTCGGCTGACTGATGCGGAAGACACCGGTCATCGTGTCCTGGAAGAGCTGAATGATTGGCGAGTTCGTGCGTGGGCTGATGATGTTTCTTAATAGACTTGCTAGGTACTTCAGCTCTGTGGCTGAAGCGATGCTTTGTGGAACGTGCATGTTCATCTCCGTTTGGAGGACCCCTCAAGTTTCCAAGAGGGACGGACTATATCTTGAGCCGTATCCGGTTGACTAGACCTTCATATACGACCCGCTACCATTTAGTCTCTGAACCTTCTCCATACTCTGTCGAACGAGTGAAGGAGCTTGGCTGCGGATTGCCGATTTCGCCATAATTGGCTCATACTGAAGATTTTTACCATACCTACAAGTTTCCCTGTAGCCAGTATGTTGTTTCCAACACACCTTGGTACTTCAGTCTTTACGGGGTTCCCGAACAATTTGGAAGCGTTGCCGATGCTAAACTTTTTAGAAATTCAATTGCATGCGAGTGCAGTTCATCTGGAGTGTATCGTTTTCCGGCAAACCGCGTGGTGCGGTCGCCTACTTTAACTAGAATACATGTTTTGCGTCTCGTAATGTACGAGTCGATTTGGGTTACATCAATTTCCACGCCCTTAAAGAGATTGGTCTTATCGGCCATATGTTGGATTCTTGCTTTCTCAGAACGCAATTGCCCAATACTCTCATTACCCTCGAATAAGGTTTTGAGCGAAGCAGACATTTTTGCACGTGTTTCAAGAGAACGGGAGACGCAGCCGCCTCGCTTTCCAGCTGGATTTGTTTGTTCGGTTGGCACCTTGACATGTTCCAGAGTTCGTCCACCAGCTGTTAGGTTGTATCCGTTCGGATACATGCTGTTGGAATTCTGAATATGAAATGTCTCCCGTTCATTCAACTTGTCCAGCGGACACACCTCAATCAGCTTAACCGCGAATGCATCTTTACCATACTTTCGTATAGCAGAGTTCAGGTACCGACATTGATGTTTCTTTGTGTTACACATTGCTTCCGAGATGTGATCCTTAAATCGTCCAGTGTATCCAAATGGCATATATCGTGCGTGGTTTTTGCGATGAGATACAGTCTGTCCGACATACACCTTTTCATTCACGGTGTTTGTCATTATATATATCTCCCCAAGTACATGTTCGTTTGACTCCATTATTCTTTCTCGCATAGTTATGAATTTCTATTTCGTTTTACATCGACTAGGTAGTTATATCTATGTCCACGTTCATGCGGTCGTGGGCACATATGGGAGTTACACTGTTTATCATAGAAGGTGGTTCCCACAACCCTCTATGCAGCTACCTGTTGGAGACAAGATGAACTTTTATCTCCATCAAAATCAGCATTGTACGGCCTCGTTGCTGAAACATTCAGACGGAAGGTCGAATAGGGTAGAACGCGAACACGGTGAGACATCATCGAAGCCTTGTGAAGAGAAGGCTGACGGTTAAAGAGAACCGAGTCACCGTCGATCAGGTGGCGGTGAACCACATCGCCCTCGCGGAGATCGATCGTGTCGGGGCTGACGTAGCGAAGGCTTACCATGCGGTTGTCCAATTTCAGAAAGACAGACTTCGCACCCGGATGCTTATTCGGACCGTTGCGAACATACGACATCAGACGGTCGCGGTTGTATACGTTCACGATCTCGGGAAAGGTCAGGTTCAATGCGATCTCCTCGGGAACACCCAGCTCATCCAGCTCAATGTTCGCATCCGGAGTAATGACTGAACGAGCAGAGAAGTCAACACGCTTACCCATGAGGTTACCACGCACACGTCCAGTCTTGGCACCGAAACGAGACTTCAATGTTCGCAGAGGACGTCCAGACCTCTGTGCAGCTGGTGCGAGACCCTTGATGTCATTGTCCACATAGGTGGCAACGTCATACTGAACCATCGCTGTATACTTATCGATCATCTCCGCAGACTCACCCTTGTCGAGCTTGTCGCGAAGACGCTGGTTGTTGCGAAGAATGTCAATCAGCTTATGGGTCAGGTCGTCCTCCATACGCTGGTTGTCGTCCATCACGACGGATGGGCGAACCGTCAGAGGTGGAACAGCAAGAACCGTACAGATCATCCACTCGGGGCGAGAGAACTTGTGATTGAAGCCGAGCTTGTCACAGTTCGTGTCCGTGATACGCTGAAACGCACGCAGGACCATCTCCGCTTGAAGAGGAACAGGAGGCAGCTCCTCCTCATCCTTCTCGGTGAACGGGTGTCCTTCAAGAGTCGCAGCCTTGCCGAGAACGCGAACGATCTTCTTGAAGACAGGTGTCGCACAGGAGAAGCAGAGCTTCGTCTTCTTCCAGTTGACAGCTTCGCGGATCTCCTTGAATTTCGCAAGACCGGTTGACGTTGAGTCCTCGATTCCACCTTCCAGCAGAACCTCGGAGCAGTTCAGGCAGATGGTGTTCGCCAGCTTCTCGATCCAGTCGAAGAACTGGTAGAGGTAGACAGGGCGAGCGAGCGTGATGTGACCGAAGTGTCCGGGGCAATACTGATTCGTGTGCTTGCAGGTAGGACAGACCTTGCCGTTCTCGATGACACCGAACCGGGAATCAAACACGCCATTTGCGACAGGCTGACCAGACTGATATGTTTTGTCAGTTGTAACCTCCACGACACTCCGTTTGAGAATGTCGTCGGGGTTTGCGATGCCAAATTGAACGCCAGTGATTGTGTCGCCCATTTTACCTCTTATACTGTTCTGTGTAAAGTATTCGTTTTCATTTCCGCACCTTGATCGTAGCGTCCCAGAATTCATCATCCATGACGATTCGCTGGACAAGCTCCTTATTGTGGAAGGTGGACATGAACTTCTCATATTCAAGACCTGTCCGCTGCGAAAACCGACCGATGTCACGAATACGGGCTGTGCGGATATACCGCAGGATGTCGCGACATGTAGTTTCAACTTCGAATGGTTCAGTTCCCTCTGCCTTTTCGATGTCTTTCAAGTCACGCACGGCTTCGACCCAGATATCCATTATAGATACTGGCTAATCTTTATCGGATTGCTGAACGTGTACGTGTTTCCAGATACGAGACTTGACGGCGTTGTAAGTGCCAAAGTAAGTACCCATACTGAACCGCTTACAGTGAAATATGCAGATTGAATGCTGGCATATACGGTCTGGGCCCCACTTGTAATCGTCGAATTGAAGTCATTGATGGAGACATATAAACTTGTCGGTATTGTTGTTGTGACTGCGACTGTATAAGGAGAAGATCCGCTTGCGACAAAGGAAGGCGTTACTGTAGAAGATGTGATTGAAAACGATGTCCCTACGCTACCCGTTGTCCCCGTTGTTCCCAATGGCTGCCATCCGGTGATTCCTGTTGGTCCACTCGGACCAGTGGGACCGATGATACCGTACCATCCAGTGTTTCCAGTTGGACCCGTGAACCCAGTTGATCCACTTGGACCATATGTTCCCGTGAACCCTGTGGGACCAGTGGGACCCGTGAACCCTGTGGGGCCCGTGGTACCTAACGGCGTAATGATGAAGGGAATAATCTGCTGGACTCCAACTGATGTAAAGGTTCCTCCAAGAACAGATGTCCATGTGTTTCCATCGGGACTCGTATAGAGACCAGAGCTTGTCAATGTTGTCCATACAGTTCCATTCCACTTGAGTTCGGATGCACTTGGGACTGTTCCTTTAACGAATGCGAACAGACCTGTTGGAAGGGAAACTGTACCATTCGTACCTGTAATCACCCATTTCGAACGATTCCATGCGATGTGCTGAGGGGAAGTGAGGTATGGAATCGGAAGACGTTTCCATGACGTAATCGCAGAGTCTGTTGTCCAAAACAACGCAGATCCATTCGTGTCCGTACCAACAACGACCCAGATGAACCCGTTCCATGAAACACTCTGTGCCACATTTGTTACGATTCCTGTGTCTACCCACGTTGTTCCATCTGTGCTGTACGAGACTCGGTTTGTAAGTCCGTTTGTTCCTGTTACTACCCAATATGTTCCGTTCCAGATGATGGATGTCATTGCGTTTAGATTCGGGAGCGGCCCTGAGGTCGAAACAACAGACCATGTGATTCCATCCGTTGACTTACAGATGTTCGTACCTGCAGCAAGCCAGAACGACCCATTCCACGCAACGCATGTTAGCTGAGAAGCACCGGTTACAGTTGCCGAACTCCATGTCGTACCGTTTGCCGAATATGCGATTCCACTTCCTCCAACAGCCACCCATCGTTGACTGTTCCAGGCAATCCCGTTAATGGTTGATAAAGTTGATGTAACCGGTCCGCTCCATGTCGCATTGTTAGGATCTGTCGAATAATAGATTGATCCAGAGATCGTTCCAGCTAAGGTTAGCGGGGCTGTTAACAACAGCGTTGACCCAGCGTTACCGGTCGGTCCAGTGAATCCAGAGCTTCCGGTACGACCCGTGTTACCGTAAGGACCAATAAACCCCGTAGGACCTGTGAATCCAAGAGGACCATATGGCCCGCCCACTCCATTTTGTCCAGTCGTTCCGGTGCGTCCAGTATTTCCAATGTTTCCAAGGAAACCTGTTGGACCAGTTGTTCCCTGTAGACCTGGTCCACGAACTCCTGTAAACCCAGTTGATCCAGTTGTTCCCGAGGATGCTGCGAATGCCCCAAATGAACCGGTGATACCGGTTGGACCAGTGAATCCAGTTGGACCTGTGCCAAATCCTTCGTACAACACTGGCCCAGCAACTCCCTGAATTCCAAGAGGGCCAATGATGCCAGTGACTCCATATGATCCGGTACATCCAGTCGATCCTGTTGTCGAAGTGGGACCTGTGGCACCTGTGCTTCCGATACTACCAGTCCATCCAGTGAAACCAGTCGGTCCAGTGAATCCGGTTGTGCCGGTAAATCCAGTGGCTCCCTGCTTTCCTTGCGGACCTGTAAGCATAAACACTGGACCAGGTGTTCCGGTTGCCCCATACAATGAAGTAGGACCGGTAGGACCTGTTGCCCCAACACATCCTCGAATCGCGGGGCCTGTAAACCCCGTTGGACCCGTGAGTCCAGTTGGACCAGTGAATCCAGTGAATCCAGTTGGACCCGTCAATTGAACTCCCATGAACCCAGTGAATCCAGACCATCCAGTGAATCCAGACCATCCAGTGAATCCGGTTGTACTTGTCGCCCCTGCAGTTGTTGTGATTCCCTCAATGCCCTGAATTCCGGTAAAGCCAGTAGGACCGGTTTGCCCGATAGGACCCATATCTCCAGCAGGTCCGGGAACTTGCCGAGTGGTACTTGCAATCGGTGTGATTGTAGGTCTCAATGAATTCTGTGGCGAATAGGACTGAAACATCCTTATTCCTTATTGATAGTAATAATACAGGGTAAAAATCACTCCTGATCCGTTTCCAGATAAGGTAACTCTGGGTATCCAATATGTTGTATCCTGAATCCATTCAATCCCGATCAGATTCACGCTAGCAAATGACGTGCCGCCGATTGACCATCCTTGCGTAAATATGTATTGAGTCTTCAATGCCAGTGATGTAGTCGGTGTCCAGGTCAAGTTGTTGACACTTCCACCTCCGGTAATCGTCGCAATAAATCCTGTCATTGATGCTGCGATCTTGGTGGTAGGATTGATCGGATTACTTGGCCCAGTCGGACCGGTGAATCCAGTCCAACCTGTTTTCCCAGATGGACCTTGTGGTCCCTGAACTCCCGCGTATCCGGTCGGTCCAGACGGACCCGTCGATCCAGATGGACCCTGAAGTCCAAACCATCCTTGCCACCCAGTCGGTCCGGTTGGGGCAGTGAATCCAGTAAGTCCTGTCCATCCCGTCGGTCCAGGTACACCTGCCTGACCAGTTGCCCCAGTCGGTCCAGTTGGACCTGTGGGTCCCATTGGACCGGTGAATCCGGTAAACCCCGACCATCCTGTTGTTCCGGTTGGACCTGTTACACCCGTCGGACCGGTTTGACCTGTAAATCCAGTGAATCCGGTGAATCCAGTTGGACCAGTGAATCCGGTTTGACCCGTCGGACCCGTCGGACCCGTTGACGCAGTGAATCCGGTACTTCCGATGATACCAGTCGGTCCAGTGAATCCAGTCGCACCAGTGAATCCGGTTGCAGCCGCACCAGTGGGACCTGTAGGCCCCGTTGTCGCCGTCCATCCCCGAGGCCCCTGTTCACCTTGCTGTCCAGGCGGCCCTCGAGGTCCTTGATATCCCTGTGGACCCGTGGGGCCTGTTGGCCCAGTGATACCCGTTGTGCCTGTGATTCCAGGACCCGTCCATCCTGTGTATCCGGTCTGTCCGGTGAATCCAGTGGCTCCCGTACTTCCACTCTGTCCAGTGAAGCCAGTAAAGCCTGTTGGACCTGTCGGTCCTGTAGGACCCGTCCATCCAGTCACACCCGTTGGACCCGACGGTCCAGTAGGTCCAGTGTTTACAGTTGAACCAGCGGGTCCGGTCCATCCCGAAGGTCCCGTGGGTCCTGTCCATTGTCCTGTAGCACCTGTCCATCCAGTGACTCCGATGCCAGTAGGGCCTGTAAACCCCGTAAATCCTGTCCACCCAGTGCTACCTGTGGGTCCCGTAACTCCTGTAATGCCAGTGAAGCCAGTCGGTCCAGTGAAGCCAGTAACACCTGTCGGGCCTGTTCGAGTCTGATTTCCATCCCTACCCTGTGGGCCCTCGGGGCCAGTATTTCCAGTTACCCCTTGTGGGCCCTGTGGACCCATAGGACCCTGTGGACCCACGGCAATGTTGGGGGCACATGTGACTAACCCTTGTCCTGGAATAAACCTAGACAGCATCTTATCTTTCAAGACCGAAAATTACGATCCCGTTGTTGCCGCTTTTGCTTCAACGTTCGACAGTCGGGCGGAGAGTTCCTTGACGGCCGCGATAAGATGAGGAATCAGTTCGGTATATCGCACAGACAAGTAGTCATTTGAACCGATTGAGAATGAACCAATTGCTTCAGGAACTACTTGTTGGATTTCTTGTGCGATAACACCCACCTGTTGAATATTTGAGTCATCTGACTTCCAAGAATAATAGACCGGAGTCACGGCGTCAAAAGAGCTTGTTGCGTTGGTGATCGGGGCGATCACATTCTTTAGGTTAGAGTCAGATGTAGTTGCCCAAGACGTTGCACCGTATGTCGCGAGAACACCGTTTGTTCCGTTCCAGATACGACAACTTCCATTCACATCCAACGTATATCCAGGCGATGTAGTTCCGATCCCCACATTACCGTTCGAAGTACTAGCCGATACTATATTCAGCATAGGAATAATAGTATTATTATACATTGTTCCCAACGACAAGAATCCACCTACACCATTCTGCAGCCCTCCTCCGATACATCCGCCATAACCTGCTGTAGAAAATAGAATCGAATTGTTGTAAAAAGTGCTCCCAGTACCCCCAGTTCCCGCATTACAGAGAACAATCGAACTCAATGTGTTTGGAGTTGTCAATGTGTTCGAGGTGAGGGCCAGAGAGTTTGAGACAATTAGCACATTTCCACCAGGGTTGGTTACACGCTGTTGTCCGACTACGTCCAATCTATACGCAGGTGCGTTGCAGTTGATGCCCAATCCATTGCTTGTAAGGGTCATTGAGCTGAGCAACGTTGGAGTGGAGTTATAGACGTTGAAGGAATGCGTTCCACTCGAGAAGGCGTTATAGCTTAGACCCGTTCCATTCAGGGATACAGTGCCTTCGGTCATGTTTAAGTTAGCCGCTCCACTGCCCGACACTAAGTAGATATTCCCGCCGTTCGTTCCGGCTCCGGCTTGAAGTCCTCCATTGACATCCAGGGCACGCGATGGAGCATTACAACCGATTCCCACATTGCCTGTATCCATAATCCTCAAACGTTCAACCGTAGCATCGGCACCACCTGTGCCAGGTGGTGATGTAAAAAAGGCAAGATCACCCGATTGAATTGCTTGCTGGGCACTTCCTCCATATGTCTGTTTGTTAATGTTCACGATCTTGCTCGAAATCTTATCGATCTGGGCGTCGCGATATCCGGCAAATAGAATCTCATGTCTGGAACGCTCAAGTCCATATGTAGTCGTATCAGCGGCTGTTCCCACAAATTGACGGGGGCCGATTCGTATTGACGTGTTTCCAGAATCACCTACATCGAATAGATACTGTGGAGTTGATTTTGCGATACCCACACCCGCAGCTGTCACGCTCATCATGTTAATGTTTCCTGTTCCGGGCTGCGTTGAATAGTTGTTGGATATAGTACCAGTTGAATTCGAATATAACCAAAAGTCAATTGCATTTGACGCAGACACTCCGTTAGATGCTGTATTATGACGAGACGATATGAACTGAGTATATCCTCCGCTAATAAACTGAAATTCTATCTGTGCACTGCCACTTGACCCATTTCCATTTAACAGTGCAAGCGATGAAACAGGTGTAATCGCAACTGCATTGCCCTTCGTCGCAATCACATTTGAAGCAAAAAGTGTCTGGTTAGTCAGTGTTACACCGCCAATCTGATTAGACGTAGCGTTGGAGTTGAAAAGATTGCCGTTACTTGTAACCGTAAACACGTTACTTGTATTCGATGAATTGGAGAAAATCCAGTTTTGATTAGAAGTTACGAAGATTACATTGCATTGATATGATTGAAGAGTAAGGTTATAGCGAGCCTGTACTGTCATGTTGCTGGAGTTCTGGGATATGGTGCAATAGTTCCATATATCAAGCTGTGTATTTGTACCGACGATAACAACGTTTCCACCTTGTACATTGATATTACTCGATGTGCTTATGGTTCCGTTCACATCCAACGTATAGGCAGGTGCATTACAGTTGATACCTACATATCCGGTGTTATCCACAATACGCATGCGTTCAGTTGCGACTGTTGCACTACCGCCTATCGTGCTGAACGCCAAGAATCCATACGCACCCTGTTTCAGTCCACCATATACACCGCCTCCCCAGTTTCCTCCGACGATATAGGTTGTCGAGACAACCGATTCACCGGTTGGATTCGGGGCGGCACTGAGCGAGATCGTGCCAATGTTACTGCTTGATGTTATGCTACTGATTGCACTGTTTGATATAGTCAGTACTCTGTCCGTTCCGTTTGTGGTGATGCGACCAGTTCCGTTCACATCCAACGTATACGCAGGCGAAGCAGTTCCAATCCCTATCTTTCCTGCGGTATCCATGTATAACGAGACGTTAGACGGTCCGGCGGTTCCATTTCCAGTGACTGCACCATAGTACAGTCCGATCGTACCGTACCCCATCGAAATCCTGCTACTGTTGGAGGTACCTGGATTGACCCACGCACCGTTTGATCCGTATGCGTTGTAGCCTAGATGGATACCCTCACCTAAAAGCTGAAAGTCGCCATAGAGATATCCTGTAGAGGTTCCTCCCTTTACGCCCATAATTGAGTAGCCATTCGTGGTCTGAGGAAAGACACCTAGTTGACCGACGGATAATGACGACGATGTCAATCCACCGTTGCTCAATGTCACTCCGCCAACCTGATTCGATGTTGTCGATGTTGTTGTAATGTTTCCAGTAATGGCAAGTGTGGTTCCATTGAAGGTTGCGTTCGTATTCGCGTTGACGACCGTAGATGACGAACTTGATGTAATTAAATTGTTAGCCGCCGCCCAGTTTGCGACCGACACAATTCCCTGAGGTCCAGTGAATCCAGTTGATCCAGTTTGTCCAGTCGGTCCGGTGAATCCGGTGAAGCCGGTGAAACCAGTCGGACCAGTGAAGCCAGTGAATCCGGTAAAGCCGGTCGGCCCAGTGAAGCCAGTGAAACCGGTGAATCCAGTTGGTCCAGTGAATCCGGTGACTCCAGTTTGTCCGGTGAAGCCGGTAAATCCAGTGAATCCAGTGAATCCAGTAGGTCCAGTGAAGCCAGTGACTCCGGTTTGTCCAGTCGGTCCAGTAAACCCGGTAAATCCAGTGAATCCAGTTCGACCGGTGAATCCAGTGAAACCCGTTGGACCGGTGATTCCGGTAAAGCCAGTGAAGCCTGTCGGCCCAGTGAACCCAGTGGGTCCAGTTTGTGCAGTAGGTCCAGTGAAGCCAGTTCCTGGAGGTCCAGTGAAGCCAGTCGGTCCAGTAAACCCCGTAGGCCCAGTGATTCCGGTTGATCCAGTCTGTCCAGTAAAGCCAGTCATACCAGTTGCACCTGTGAATCCGGTACCGGCCGCCCCAGTAGGCCCGGTCGATGCAGTTGCCCCAGTGAATCCAGTGAAGCCGGTCCACCCCGTGTAACCGCCAGTGGGGCCAGTGAATCCGGTAAATCCAGTGAAGCCAGTGAAGCCAGTGGGTCCTGTGAAGCCAGTAATTCCGGTAGACCCAGTGAAGCCAGTGATACCTGTGAATCCAGTAGGGCCAGTGTATCCGGTACCAGGCGGTCCAGTTGTGCCGGTAGGACCGGTTCCACCTGTTGTTCCAGACGCACCTGTGCTAACTGCCCAGCCGGGGATTCCTTGTGGCCCTGTACATCCAGTGGGTCCAGTTGATGCAGTTGGTCCGGTGAATCCAGTCGATCCATTAATGCCAGGATATCCCTGGGGTCCCTGAGGACCATATTGTCCAGGAGGTCCTTGCGACATTTATACTTACATGTAAAAATTGATTTGCTGTCTTACTGCGACACTTAGATGTCATCCACATCTACCTCGTCATCCTCTGCGAAGTCGATTCCGCCATTGTCGACGATCTCTGCACCCGCCTTCACGAAGAGGCGAGGGTCTGCATCCTTCACGACCGTCCTATAGCGGGCGATCTGTGATTCGCTGAAAACGGACATGATTCGATGAGTGGCCATGCCTTTCAGCCCCGTCTCTTCGAAGAGAACGACGCTACCGACGTCAATCCAGACGTCCTTCTTTCCGCGTCCACGCATGCCTCCGCGAATGGGTGCTTGGATCGTCTTCTCCACATTCCTCTCCTTCCCTTGAATGGTCTCCTTCTCAGTGTAGAAGATCTCCATACGCCCGTCTCCCAGGCGTCGAGTCACTCGGCCCACGAAGATTCCGGGGGCGAGTGTGTTGTCGGTCAGCTCATCGAGCATGGTGTCGCAGATCTTGTTGTTCATCTTGGTCTTGTTGGATTCGGAGTTGCATTGCGAGCGGTGGCCGGAGCCTCCAGTCATATTGCGAGGCATTTTGGGTGATACAGTTCTTACCTGCTGGACAAGAATCCGTTTTTAAAAACGGATTTATTGGGGCCACGGAATTGTCCAGAGTGTCGTCAAAATGCAGTCTACTATCAACTTCGCACTCTCCAATGCCTTCTCCAAGCTCAACCTCTCTTCAACCCTCACCGACCGGACCATCGCCTACCTCTGGCGGGAGCCGGAAACCCCGCCCGTCTTCAACCTCGAGAAGCTCAACCGTCAACAAGTCCAGCGACTGGACGAACTCACTGGCAAGCCAGATGAGACCAAGCAACTGCAGAAGCAGTTCCTAACCTACGTCAACGAGATGTCGTCGACCAACTTCAAGCAGAAGTCCCTGCTCGAACACATGCAAAACTGGATCGCACCAGAGGACGAAGATGAAGACGTTGTCGACGTCAGCTTCCACCTGCGGGAATATGCGGTGACCGTAAAGACTCACCGAGTCTACGAGCTGCGAAACGGCGTACATGTGTACGTCGGGCAGCTGGGTATGAACGAGTTTCGCGATATGATCATGCCAGAGATTGAGGATTAATCGCAACAGATCACCACGGTCTCCACATCCTTAGGACGATCGAGTAAAAATGGACCAACAGAACTAGGAAGCACACGGTTGTCACGGGCATTGACTGCAGCATCCGCAATTACTTTTTCACGTGTATATGCTGTGTAGGCAGCGGCCGTCGCATGATCGACTGAGGTGAAGACTTGGTTCACGCTAATGGAGATCGTTTTTCTTGAGATTCCAGCAGATGATTGTGCGTATACAGTGATCGAAAACGTCCCAGTTTGAACTGATTGTCCGGAAATCGATGCCTGATAATAGTTGGTACCATTCGGAATATTCGTTGTCCATTTCAAACCGTTGGGCAGTGTTGTCGACAAGAAAAACACAACACCCGGTCCAGCATCAAAGATGATTGGCGTAATTGGGACATATTGATACGCTTGTGATATTTGAGTAGGGGATGTAAAGACAGGACCAGTTGGCGTAACTCCGATCACAAGTATGGGTGTCGGGGGTGTACTCGGACTATAAATAGGGGTAGGGAATAGGTAGGGTGGTATAGAAGTTGGAAAGGATGTAGAGGTTAGCGTCCACGATGTAGCGTCGAGAATTGTTGTTGTAAGTGCGTCATGACGATACACTGAAGTAGAATTCACAAATACAACCCATGATGTCCCGTCCCATTGAATTGGACCGATCGACGTAAAGGACGGTATTCCGACAACGTCTAACCAATTACTTCCGTTAGAGGAATACTTAATGCCGTTTCCAGTTGTATTGCTTCCGATCGAAACCCATCCCAACCCAGGTCCAGCGACCACATCATATGCCGCAACTGTGAAATCGTTAGAACAAGGTAGCCAGGATGCCCCATTCGATGAATAACAGAGAGTAGATGTACCCTTTACGCCTGCCGCGATGAGAATGGAACCTGAATAGATCTCTGATACAGTTGACAATATATTCGATGGAGTCGCTTGGTTTAGTAGAGTCGATGCTGTCAGGGGCATGTCGAAATATTGTAAACATGAGTTATTGGCAGTAGCTGTAGAACCAATCACAAGGCGGGTACCAAGTGTGCGAATTACCGCACCAGCTGCGATAGGGATAACGGTTGAATTCGCGAAGCTATTCGACGTCCAGGTTGTTGCATCGGGCGATGTGTACACACGATTGCTTCCGATCGCATACCAGTTTGTGTCTGATCCGTACACAATGCTTACAGTTGGCTGGTAAGGTTCGACTGTTACTGGCGTCGAGTTTGAGTACACGTTCGATGTACCGTCGGCAATCAAAAACACATTGCTCGCAGCGTTCCATTGAAAATCAAGAGGGGGGTTCGGCGAAGTGTAATTTGAGAGAAGCGAATAGGTAACCGAATCAGTTGAAGAATAGAGCGAATAAGGATTTCCCGCAACAACATACCGCGTTACAGTCTGTGTCCCAGTCCCTTCAAGAACAATCTGTGTCGTAGACGTTGTTGTCTCTCCACCGATGATGTTTGACCCAATAAGTTTGATCGTTGATAGCGGAGGTAGCACGACGGATGGACTTACGCACGAACCAACAGTTCCGTCGATAACGTTTGAAACACTTGAGTACGATGTAATGACAGTCCCGTTTGAATACCTGTAGACTGTGTATGGAGGTGTTCCGCCAAACGAAATCGTCTGAAACCATCCTGCTGGCGGATCGCCAAATGAATACACTGTATTGAATCGACCAGTTGAGTCAACAGTAATAGGAATGCCGTTTGAATCATAATTCGACGTGATCGTTGAATAGTACATCGTTTGAGTTCCGGTTGTCGAATAGGTAAGAGGTACGCCATTAGAGTCGAGATTGATAGGAAAGCCTCTCGAATACAGTGAAATCGTCATTCCGTACAGATAGTTTGACGAAACCAGCTTTGCGACTGAAATACCGCTAACCGTTGTTGCCGTGAGAGGAATCGGCAGATTGTTAGATGTTCCCGGAACAAGAACATTGGATAGATTTGGTGCAGTAACACGCATCGTATCTAGCGTTGTCGTGTAGAGGAGGGTTGTAGGAGACGATACAGTTGTGTATCCATTTGTAGCATTAAACGAAAGGTACCCCGATCCTGATTGCAAGGGAGTTCCCTGAATCAATCCTGTTGCAGAAATGTAGAGTCCAATTGGAAGGTTCACCGATGTATAATAAAGAACCGGAGTTCCGCTCTGTGTCGATATATTAATCTGAATTGGAGTAATCGGGACATTCTGTGCAAAAATGTAGGACGACACTGAAGGAATGAACGTGAATACATCTGGGTTGACCGCGTATTGGAAGGATGCGGACCCAGTCGTTCCGTCGGGGCTTGTTACAGACAGTGTTAACGGTATGACAGATGTGATCGCCGCAAGAATCGGAACCCCGCTAAGAGTCACTGTGCTCCCACTGGTAGTGGCTGTAACTCCAGGTGGGAGATTTGTGAGTTGAGTTGTCCATGAACTAAGCGAAATGCTTGTATACGCAGCTGATGTAACTGTAAAGGTAACAGGGGTGATTGCTTGACCAACGATATACGTCTGTGTTGTCACAACACTTGTCGATACGCTAACTGTGACTGGATTTACCTTGATCGTCGTCTGACTTGTCCCCGATACGCCGGACGAGTTTGTTGCCGACAACGTCACGAGTGAGCCACTTGAAAGCGATGTAGGGGTGCCTTGAATATTCGATCCAACAAGTGAAAGTCCAGCCGGGAGACCGCTTGCAGTATACGAAGAAATCGTTGCCGAAGTATTTGAGAATTTCGTCTCCGCAGCCACCGGAATCGGAGTGATTGCGATATTGGAATAAAATGGGTAGAACGAATTGTTTGACGGAGATGTAAAGAGAACCGTGGATGTGTAATTGAACACAATAGGAACCGACGCAGTCAACGACCCTCCGTTTGTTGACGCTAACAACGTAACAGAAATGGATGAAGGAGATGTAGAGACAAGATTACTCGCATTAGGAGTTCCAGTGAATACATACGTGCGTCCGTTCTGGACCCCCGACAATCCGGACGGTAGAACTCCACTCAACGCAAATGCGACGGATGTCGAAGTGACTGGATAATGATCATTTGTGATTGTGATTGGAGTGATCGGAGTTCCAACTGTAATCGAGGTGCCCACAGTTAACGGTGACAATGTAAATCTCTCACCAGACACCTGCAGTGTAATATAGGTTGACACAGTTTGAGATGTATTTGACCCATAGAATAGGTAATTGCTACTCGCTGAGGTTAATGTGGGTATTCCAACAATGTTCCACGCAGTCGCAGACCCCGTGAATGAGAGTCCGGGAGGAAGAGTAGGTGTAACCAATGCTGACGCTATCGATACCGATGATGTCAATGGTATCGCCGTTGATTCATTCTGATACAGAACAACAGATGATGAAGCCGTTGTGAACCTACCTGCGTTTAGAAACAGTGTGTAAGGAAAAGCCCCTAGAGATGACGTAATTGTGAGTGGTTCCCCATAAAAGGAACCTGTCGTCTGAAATCCCGACGTTGATCTAAATAGTACATTGCTCGATGTAACCGTACAAAATGATGTGACAAGAGATGATCCAGATACCGTGAAGTTCGACCCACCTGTAAAGGTGTAGGAGAACGGCTCGTATTTATAAAAGATTGAGCCTGACGGGAGGCTCGGTGACCAGGACATATTACTTACTAGCAGGAACTCCTTTCCTTAACTTACTTCTTTTGGCTTTTGGTGCAGGTTCAGGTAGAACAGTAGGTTCAGGAATCGGGGGTGCTGTAGTCAACTCCGCGAATTTCTGCTGTGCTACTTCCATCTGGAGGTCCCGATACACCATATCCAGTTTCAATCTCAAAAGGTTGGAGTTGTCCTGCATATTCTTCACTGCGAACGTTTCGTGTCGCAGAATACCAGACCATCGGCACGAACGGTATACGCTTTTCCTTTGGTAATTCCTTGTTCAATTCGTATTGGGTTTTGAGGAAGTAGCCGAACCCCGTGAGAACGACGGCAAGGACGACGAGGCTGAAGAAGAAGGAGGTTGACTGAACAAGTTCGGAGTTACGGGCGATAAGACTTGCTTCGACGCTTTGCATTGTTCAAACGAAGGAATCCAGACTGCATGAAGAAACGACAAGGTTGTCCGAATCCATGGATCTGTAACACATTCACACACGCTAACTCTCGATGGATGAACGTGAACCGACCGGATCACATCATGCATTTCGCGACGCGACATCTCATGAAGGCAGAGTGTCACGCGTGTGTCTGCGTATCGAAGAAGTGATCCGTCCATTACGCTGATGACTGGAGGCTCTGTGTATACGGGTTACTCTTAAAAGCGTCAAGCAGACCCGGCTCAGCCACGCGATCGATCTGGACGCTCTGTCCAACCGGCTCGTCATACTTAACCGACCCCCTCTGTGCGGCTGTCGGGGCCTGACCACCACGACCCACGAGAGGTGACTCGAAGCTGCGGTAGTTGACGTGCGTCGACTCATCACGATGCGTCTGAACGGTGTACGCCTCAGGACCCGCCTGAACCGCCATGCCTCCAACCGGTCCACCGGGGGCAGGACGACCCTCAGCCGTCAGCTTGATGAACTGCTGGTAAGGCTCAGTGAATGAGCGGATATAGGACTCGTTGCCTCCAGTACTCTTTCCGAGAGGACCCATGAAGACACCCGCTGTCTCCGGGCGGTTCTGCGTCTTCATCACGAACTCGGGGTAGATCGACGCAGCCTTCTGCTGACCGATCGTCGTGTTCAAGTGCGGCAGAGAGCCATCGTCGCCCTGAAGAACCTGGAAGCGGTCCGGGCGGTTCTTCTTAACAGGGGCTTGAAGACCCATCTCCTTGACCTTGCGGGCACCAGGCACAGGATCCGCATGGTAGGTGAGCTTCGGCTTCGTTGCAATGCGAATCTCATCGGTTGTCTTCGGCAGCTGATACTCACGAGACTCCAGACCCTGGTTAAACCCACCAGACGGCAAGTTCGTGTAGCCATCGTTGACACCGGGACCAACCTGAACACGCTCAATCGGTGCCACGTTCTTCATGGACATGCTCGTGACCATACGCGACTGCTCGAAGTCAGTCTCGACCTGCTTCTTCCACGGGAGTCCGCGGCCAGCCTCAGGCTCGAAAAACGCACCCGATTCCTCCTTGCGAAAGAACGTATTCGATCCCATGCCAGTATACTTGTCAAGAATCGACTCATGTCCGTCTGAGAAGGTTGTCTGTGTGCGATTCGCCCCGAAGAACGGCACCATGTTTCCATGACCCGCCGGTGCCTGAACGACAGACAGTTCAGATTCACTGTGGGGAGTATACATCTCCTTACCAACGATCGAGTCGCTTGCAGGACGATCTTTATGTTTCTTTGGAACTGCCATAGCATATCCGAGGGCCGCCAATCCCATGAGGAGAACGACGTCCATTTGTGTTCTTGTCGGAGTTTATTTAGACAACGGTTGCGAGTTGATATACTTCTCCTGTCGGGCAGACTGATCGGAGTCAAATGGACGAATCGCATGGGCCTGCGGGCGAAACACAAGCCAGTCAAAACGATTGAGTTCCTGTCCGGAAGTAGGTGGAACTACTACAGTCTGCTGACTGTCTTTCTTTTTGAAGAGAGTGAGAAGAGGTTGATCCATTGTTTTCTTCCTAAGAAACAATTGAATGTCGTCGGACGACAGCTTTACGACGATGTGGAACCTACTGTTCCCACCTGAGTTGTGGGCCCCACTTGAAGACATCATTGACTCGGTCACACGAACCACGATCTTTTTCATGATTGTGTTGGGCACAGTCTATCTTATTGCGTTGTATGGTGAACTCTCGCACTGGAACCCCCAAACAATGTTTTGGGGGATTGTCATCACGTATATCGTGGTTGCCATCATAATCATAGCAGTTGCGTCGATGTTTAGCCCGTTCAAGTTGTTCGGTGTCGAGGTGTTCAACTCTGCACCGAATACATGCGTGGGTCAGAAAGGTTCATTAGAAGGTGGACTTTGCTACAACAATTGTAGGCAGAACTTCCACGGTCTCGGAGTCCGCTGTTACGCAGACAGCGTTGGCATCGGTCCCGGAACGGTTGTAGGACTTGAACCATGTCGCGACGGATACCGTACAGAAGGGTTGGTTTGCAGCAATGTCGGATGGGATAGTTGCAAATACAATACAGTCATTGGATGTATCGGTGGGTTCACCGGTGATTTCTACGGACGCCTGAACAACGGAGGTGTATGTCCAGGACCCCAAGATTTTGGTGGCAATTTTGATGATGAATATAAGAAGTGGAAGAAGTCGAATGATAAGCCGGATCCGGTCATCGATCCTCATACGCAAAAGATGGAGACAGCCGCCCAGGCAAACACCGCTGGACACAAGACATGCGATGATATCGCGACCGTAGGAAATGATAAACACACCGAAAAGATCGATGGATTGTGCTATAAGAAATGCCCGGCGGATTACCCGCAACACATTCCAGGAGCGCCCTATCTGTGCTACAAGGGTGGAGACTTATCGTATGACCGTGGAGGAGGTGATGTTCCTGCGATGTTCAGCTTCTTTCAGAAGTACACATGGCCTTAAACAATCGCACTACCCGTCCACCTAAGATCAGTTGCTGGACCAGGCGTTGTAAAACGGCGGTTGAGTGCTGCGAGTGTATCTCCACCAATTCCATTGCCGTTTATCCATGCACTATGCCCACCGCCCGCATTGTCGGTCCAGTTGATCGTTGTCGACTTTGCGACGTATGGAACTGGGTCACCAACTCCGGGAGCCTGATGCATCTGGAAGCCCTGTCCGTCCTGCATTCCTTTGATAATTGCCTGTCGTGCCGGCTCCACGGGTGCCCACTTATCATTGGCCCCGTAATATACACTTTTAATATCAGCAAGCCTAGGTGTTGTGTCCTTCCCGTCCTTCCCATCCTTCCCATTAATCCCGTCCTTCCCGTCCTTGCCATTGATCCCGTCCTTTCCGTCCTTCCCAGGAAGTCCAGCAGCTGCGGCTGCACCGTCCTTTCCGGGCAGACCACGATCTCCCTTATCTCCCTTATCTCCCTTATCGCCCTTAGCCCCATCCATTCCTGTAGCACCCTGAGAACCGTCCCTTCCCACCGTACCTGAAGTCCCGGCCGTTCCGGGTTCGCCACGGTCACCCTTGTCGCCCTTGTCACCCTTCTCACCCTTATCACCCATCAATCCGAACGGTGCATTGATCGACGCAGCACCGGCCGCCATGGTCTGACCCGGCATCACCTCTTCGAACACACCAGTCATTGGATTTGTGAAATGTTCCTTCGTTATGTCACTGACAAACTGCTGTCCACGACTGACCACATCATTCACCGGTGCACCAGGATTTCCAGACCACATAGTGCGTGAATACGGGTCAAGGTTGAATGACTTCATCATCGCCTTGAACTTCGCAACAGAGTCTGCGAACACACTCGGGTCCGTACCGGGTAGAGGTGTGGGCAGCTTCACGTTACCCTGCGGCTTGATTCCGTAGCAGTTGACACCGAACTTGTTCGACGGATCGAAGTAACCACCGTTCACACCCGGGCGACCACATGCTGTCCTCTTCTTCATGTCAACCTCCTGCTGGAGTGCGTCCCATGTCGACTTCTGCGTAGGATAGAGAGCCATACCGCCAGCCGACCATCCGTATCCGCACCACTCGGCACCGTGATTGTATGCGTCGATGATCTGCTCAAGCGTCGCGAGCTGCGTACCGTATGCCCCGCAGACCGCGGCCGCATCGTCATACGTAAACTGATTGTCAGACACGTGGAACACCTCGCTTCCAATGAAGCCGTTTGTTAGCGAAGTCTTCGCCTCGCCGACTGGTTGTTTCGGTTCATCCTTAGGCACAGTCAGGATGGGTCCGACCGCACCGATATCAAGGATCCCGTAGTTCGAGAGAAGGAAGAGAACCATACCCACGACGATCCACAGAACACCAACTGCGAGAATCGAGCCAGTGGTTAGGATAACAAAAAATGTTAAGATCAGGGTCATTGCGACCGTAAGTGCGAAGGATATTGGATCCATCTTTGCTTATTCATTGATACGATAATAGAATAGCAATCGCATAGTATCGGAGAGTGGAAAGTGATTCGGTCCATGGTTGCGGAGGTTCGAGTCATCGTATTCGACCCAATCCTTTCCAGGTGGCATTCCGCGACCATATGTCCACCAGTGTCCGCCGTTGAAGCAGACAACTGCGGAGAGGGCGTACTTCTGTCCATTGAGAATCAAGAGAGTCATGTAGGAGGCTGATGTATTTAATGAAGTTGTATGGAAGACGAAGACCTGTGGAAAGGTAGACATGAGGAGCTGTTTCGTACACCCCTTGTGTTTACACTTTTCACATGTCCAGTCTGGAATGACGCTAGGTGACACAGCCTGTGCAACACAGTCTGTGAGACTTTGCTTTTTACCGCTAGGTGAGATCGAGAATTCAATGAGTGAATCAATCTTTGTATCCTTGTAGTCGCAGGATGAATTCGAACACTTGACAACATTCGCAACCTTGAAGCGACAGAGCTTATCTAGGAACGGTAGTTTGTCGCAGAGGAACTCAAGTAGTTCATGTGAGTCACCAATTCCTTCGCCCGCAGGCATAACGGCTGTCCTCACACAGTCATAGAATGGTTTAAGACCTTCTTCGCCTCGACTTGACCATATCTCTTGTAGAGATACGTCAACTGGAGATGTTTCTATAGCCGCTTCTGCGGTGTAACGTGTTTGTACGTCTGGAATACGGAAGATTGCTTGAAGAGTTGCATTGACCCAGCAGGAGCCTCGTTGATTACGAAGACCGAAGGACATCTTATCTTTGAAAGGCAGAGAAATTGGCTAAGAAAGGAACGGGATCCGTTTTCTGAGAGTTGTTCGCAAGCGAATAGCTGGTCGATTGGAGGTAAGGATTCGGCACAAGATCCTGATCTCCGGGAACTCGCGATGTAACTGCATACTGATTCTCTGGGTTGGAGCCTAGCGAATCGGTGGATGGAAGCATCGTTACGTCCATGCTATTGATCTGTGGGAACCCGAAGCCAAATCCGTCACCGGAACCGCTTCCTTTGTTTCCGGAACCAGGTCCGTACAGAAAGGGATTCGGGATTGAGGAAGAGGCAGACGCTGAAGAGGCAGACTGACCCTTTCCTCCCCACGAAGGACCCTTTACGCGAAGACTTGACCCCGGAGGGGCTGGAGATGGGGCGGACATTGAAGACTTCGGATAGAAGTCAAACGGCGATAAGGACGCCATAGGTCCAGATGACCCGTATGTATTTCCAGTCATACCAGCAGCAGCAGACGCACCGCTTCCTCGACCAGTTCCAGACTGACCGGAGAACGGACCTCCAGTTGCGAACACAGGACCCGTTGTTGGTCTGGCAGCACCTGTATCAATGTCAGCAGACTCGTTAATCGGAGAAGGTAGTGGACCGTTGTTCGCATCCTGCATACTTTTGAGGATGTCCGCATATCCAGAATTTTCAGCATATGATGCAGCGTTCTTCTGTGACTTGGTCAACTCTGCATTAGCACTGCCATGTGTTGGAGTTACGAAATACGCAACGAGAAGTGTTTTGACATCTGCCTTATTCGCAGACATCATCGGTGTCAGCGGATAGGTGGATAGAAATCGATCTACGTCTCCGGCTGTCAGCGAAGTGCTTGCTGGCTGATAGACCGATGTGTGGAATACACTCATGATATTCTCTATGTCACCCTGGACAAGGACACGTTGTCCAGCGGTAGTCGAGGGATTCGCGTCTGGCTTTGCATCATGAATTGCGGCAATAAGAGTGCCGGGCATCATCCTTGCGATCTGAGAATAGTCGGACTCTCCATATGGAGGACCCTTAATTGTGTTTGTATCTTGGAACCCCTCGCGAGATCCGAAGACATACAATAAGACAAGCCCGATCAGGGCAAACAGGATCCACTTCCTCATTGTGTCTACATAACATTTTCGGCACACGCACAGACGGATGCCGGTCGAGGTCCCTTCCAGTTCTTCGATCCGTCATTCCACATACCCGGATTAATCGGGTTCGATTGCGTAACAGGTTCGTAGTCGCCCTCCGAGAACCGTGTTGAAATCGTAGAATCCGCAGGTGTATATCCATCTTCTTCGCGTGTGCGAACTTGATCACGACCATCCTTCGGTGCGAGGTTCTCATCAGAAGGTTTGAACATCTGCGTCTTCTCCTCCCTCGAAGCAGCTGTTCCAGACTTCTCGATATGAAACCCGTCCATAATCAATGTCTTCATGGACGAAGCGTCAACACCGGCAACCGTTCCAGCTGATGAGGCGAGAAATGTAGCAACCTGGGCTTCGGTCGGCTTGGTGGCAGCCGGTACGTAGACTGTGTCATAGAACGCAGCTAACACTGAGATATAATCAGCGACAACGGCATTCGACGGAGCAACCGCCCCCACGCGACTCTCCCATGCCCTACATCCTGAATTTATACACGGTCCCGATGACGGACATGCACACGGGCGAGTAACATTCGTGAATTCTGTGTCGGTGAAATGCTCGATCTGCGAGACAAAGAGCAGAAGCAATAAAGCCAGGGCTATCAGGACCCACGTCATTGTATTGAGCAAAGATTTGTGAACGACTCTTTGATTGGCTGGGGCTTCTTCTCACGAGTTGCAGGATCAGCAGAGTCTTCCTTAAACAGACCCTGTTTCACCGCCGCCTCAGATGCCTCAGGTCCTTCCCACGTCTCGGATAACGCATCGAACTTTGCCTGCGTCTCTGCGTCACGAGGCTTGAACTCGAGGAATCCAGTTGGGATGGTGTTCTTGCCAGGGTTCTTGGGGACGAAAGGTGCTGGGCGAATCGGAGGGCATCCGAGTGCTTCCGTGTATTCGTTATACTGTCCGAGCGTCTCAAAGGTCCGCTTCTCGCCAGACTTAGAAGTGCCGACCCATGTCTTATTTGGCTGCTGATTCAATTCATCGAGACACGCCATTTTCTAGTTGTTGATATAAAATGGGCGACGTAAAGGAAAGCCTCAGTCGTCGTCCAGTCTTAGTTTTGTTTTACATGGAGGGGTGTTCGCATTGCGAATCGAACAAGCCTAAGTGGGATGAGTTCAAAAGGAAGTTCAAGAAGATCCCCGTCCTTGAGATCGAATCTGCGAATGTTCCGCCAGAGGAGAATGTCACTGGGTTTCCTACGATGAAATACAAGCCGCGTCGCGGTCGTGAGCGTGTGATCTCAGGAGAGCAGTCTTCAGCGGCTGAGATCGGTAGGAAACTCGGGGTTACTCACCGTCTCACCAGGCATCGCTCCCGTCGGACGTTCCACGCTACTCGCCGGGGTCTTAGGCATTGATCCCTTCGTGAGAACATAGCCCTCATTGAGTAACTTGCCAGACGCAGCACCCTTTCCTAGGAACGCTAGAAGTCCCTCGTGATCGTCCTCCGGTACCGTGTAGAAGTTACGCTGCGACTGAACCATCTGGAACACATCAGTCGTATCCATGTAGAGGTTCGACGTCTGTGCGAACTGCTTGTTGATCTGATCGCGAACGTTGACATCCGTCGGGTCCGATGCCGGCTTGCGGTTGGGGTTTTCGTTGATATCCACCAGAGTTGGGTTCATGAAGGGGTTCTCCTGCGTAGGCTTTGACGTCTCATCGCCCGAATAGGAACTGACTGCGGTACCCATGCGAAACGGCTCAGTGATCTTCTTCGCATTCGGATAGAGCTGGTGAAGTGCGACCGTGATTGCCATCACGACCGGTACGTAGACAAAATACCTAACCTGCATCGAGCAGAAAAACAGTAGTATGCTGAGATACACTGTGAAGCGAACAACAGCATTTAATGATTCATCAACCGTCATACCCGCGGTCGGCACAAATGCATACCACGTGTCTGGACGGAACAGAATCGTTGGATCGGAAAACCAGAACATCTCTTATCTTCACCTGCGACCTTTTTCACGCTGTTTACGCTGGAGACGTGCCATCATCCTGGCACGTCGGGCCTCGGGCGAGTTACCAAGAATCTGCTCTGCGGTATTTCCCGTGGCCGGACCCTCGCGGGCGATTCCGACCATGTCCTTCATGTACTTGCCGAAACTGGACTGAAACTTCGCCTTGAGCATCTCGATCTCGCGGATCAGCTCCGCCTGGTTGATCTTACCGTTCTTGATTCGCTCTTCAAGCATGGTCTTCACCTGCTCCGAGATGTAGCGGACCGCCTGACTACGCTCGGGGTGTTGAAGGGCCTCGAGGATCTCCTCGGGACGCTCGAAATCAATTCCGATGTCTTCCAGCTTGATAGACGTTGCAATCTCGCCAACAATCGAAGCGAGTCGTGTGGTCATCAGCAGCTCGAAGATCTCGGACAGAGACGATGAAGTCTCCTCCGTTTCGAGTGTCTTCAAAATCTCATCAGTGTCACCGTGAGTTGCGGGCAACATGTGCTTCATCGCAGCCACAAGCTGAGACACCTTCTCCTTCGGGTCACCACGGAAGAAAGAAAAGACCATCGTCATGTGAAGCAGCTTCCAGGCTTCCTCAGTCTTGTCCCAGATCAAGGCGGACTTGATGCCAGGAAAGATCTCGGGGGCATCGAGAGTCATAAAGACACTGTTGTCACGCTGCATGATCTTCATAGCGTGAGGGGTAAGCACGTCTGTCAGATGAGTGTAAAGTTCATCCGACGCACGCGGAAATTCCTTATCCGGATGCTTGTCCTTGAAGTATTTGAGTAGGGCACGGAGATGATCCATTGTTGTTAGACGGCACTCTTATTTCCGCCACGAGACGCAAACGTCTTGCGGTCCGACTCGCTGAGGCAGATGCACCCAGTGTCGGAGGAGAAGGGAGAGGGGCAGCAGTCAGCACCGACCTTGTTCTGCATGAACTGACCGATGGCGTTGTCGTCGGCAACATCGTACGGCAGCTCGGGGACGGGCTTCGCCTCACTTCCTAAGATCGGCGAGGTACCATTGTAGGGAGCGATGTTGCCACTCTGGACAGTGTCGAGGGGGGCCATGTTGTCCTTCGGGAGCTCGAACGTCTCCTTACCACCACTCATGTCTGTGAATCGGATAAACAGCCCCACGAGGGCGGCGGCTAAGAAAAAGGCTAAAATGACCGGTGTTCGCTGCATTACTTGAAAGCCTAGAAAAAACGGATTCCATGGCGAGGAGAGAGGTTCAGTTCAATGGAGACCCTCAGCCTTGTCGAGCTTAAGAAGATCGCGAAGGAGAGGCGTATCAAGCAGTATTATATCCTCAAGCGTGCCCAATTGATCCAGATCCTATCAATGAAGGAACTGCCTAAGTCATTTATCATCGAGAAGATGACAATCACCGAACTTCGAGATGAGGCGAAACGTCGTGGCATCCGCGGATTCTGGACACTCCGAAGGGAGCAATTGGTCGCTATCCTGTTTCCGCCTGATAATTTGTCTGACGACATGAATAAAGTATGAAGCTCTCCTCTCAAAAAGTGGTTCGCCTCGGAATGGTCCTCGTGGGTGTGGTTGTTGTGTATTCCCTTTTTTCATCGTACTCAGGCAGCAAGTCAGCCGTGTCTGAGAAGCTGGAGATGGAGCTCGGTGGCTCGGGCAGCTCGGCTCCCATGAGCGGACAGGGTCCGTACTCGGTTGGCACGTCGTCGCTGGGCGGCAATGCCCTGGCTGTCGATGACATGCAGGGCCGCACGCCGGCGTCGCAGCAGACGTACACCCAGAACGTCCTCTCGTCGAGCGAGCTGCTCCCGAAGGGCGAGATGGGTGCGTCGTGGGCGGCAGTGAACCCGGTTGGCAAGAGCGACCTGGATGGCCAGAACTTCCTCCAGGCGGGTTACCACGCGAACATCAACATCATCGGTATCTCGCAGACGAACCGGAACCCGACGTATGACATCCGCTCGGAGCAGCCGAACCCGCAGTCGAAGGTCGGCCCGTTCCTCCAGACGACGATCGACCCGGACCCTTTCCGTGCGAACCGGGCCCTGGATGGTCTCACCGCTTAAACTTCCCAGTGATACATAATGTTGTCGGTTGCCGCGGCCGTCGTAGGAGTTGCGATTGTCTCACAGTTCATGGGACCCACGAATACAGTTCGAATGATGGGTCCGGATGGTCACGAATATGACATTCAGAATCTTCCCGACAAGGAGAACGCCGTCAAGCTGATGGCGAAGATCCGCGGTAACCTCACGAAGTTACGCGATTACTATGCCGCAGAGCCAGCCTTGATGAACGACCCACCCGTTGCCCGATTCGTCGCACGCTTTCAAGCCGATGCCTTCTCCGAGAATGATGTCCAGTCAAGCGACACATCGTATTCAGAGAACAAGGGACAGCGAATCGTCGTATGCCTTCGCGACAAGACAAAGCCACCGTATCCACTCGTTGAGATCAACACGGTCATGTTTGTGATGCTTCATGAGATGTCGCACTTAATGACTGAGACGATTGGTCACACACCTGAATTCTGGGAGAACTTCCGTCGCATCCTCCACGATGCAGTCAAGATCGGAATCTATACACCTGTCAACTATTCACGTCAGCCGACGCCATATTGTGGTATGATTATTTCAGATTCTCCGCTATAAACATTTACATATTTTCGGACCAACTAAATAAATGGGATACGAACATTCCAAAATATACAAACTTTTATGCGATGACGGACATTATTATTATGGGTCCACCATTGCACAATTAAAGTCGAGGTACTGGGGTCATAAAGATTCTTCCAAGACAATGACATCCCGACTCTATACACATATAAATTCAATAGGATGGGATAAGGTCAAAATCGAACTGGTTGAAGCATTCTCGTGTGCGAATCGAACGGAGATACGTATGAAAGAGAACGAGTACATTTCGGCATCAAAGGATGATCCATTGTGTCTGAATACGTTACCCGCGTATGCATCCGATGACCAGAAACAACAGCGGGTCGTGACGTATTACGAGACCAATAAACAGACTATTCTAGAACGCAATCGCGACTATGTAGAAAAGCATAAAGAAGCTGTTGCGGAGAAACATAAGGAATACTACGAAAAGAACAAAGAAAAAATACAGGCAAAACATGATGAATATATTGCCAAAAATGCCGATACAATCAAAGCACAGCGTAGGGAGTTCTATCAACAGAACAAGGAGAGGCTATGTGCGGAGAAGCGGGCAAGACGTGCTGCTGACCCCGAAGCAGTTAGAATGAAGACGAAGGAGTATCGAGACAAGAATCGCGAGCGAATCAATGCCCAGAAGAGAAAGAACAAACACGGCGAAAAGTAATACTCTTAACCAGTAATGAAGACGGTCCCCGTCGCAGCAACAGGATCTTCCATATCATTCTTTGAGGATGATACCCTAGAAACTGTCAGACAGCATATTGCTGTCGTCACGAATAGCCATCCCGATCGGCTGTTCATCGAAGTACAAGTTCAGTTACCCGAAGAACACTACGAAGACCCTCGCCACTGGGACGCATTGTTTCTTCGCATGTCCCTTGACGGAGTGCGTCTCGATCTTGATCTCTTCAAGTCGTATGTCGAGACACTTCGCGTAGGAACCGGAGTGAAGGAGAGGGTCTGGTCACGCGAAGATTGGAACTCAAAGCCCGAATCACTGAAAGATTTGTACAGTCCAGGTGCGGGATTCTCAGAGTGGCGAGTCTTTGGTGTTCCTGGTGACAAATCCTTCTGTCTTCCTCTCCCTCCGAAGGATCTGAACCTTCAATCCTCTCGCATTCCGATTGGCAACTTGCAGTTACTCTTTGAGACTCTGTACGACGACGTGGTTTCGTTCCGTGCAACGGAGATCAAGGAGGCATCACAACTTGTGCGTCGCGTATACTTTCCCATGTTCACAGACACAACACCTAACCGCCTTACTGAGTCAGCTGTTCGGTCACTGCGATCGAATGCGGATCAGCTCACGAAACTTCTAGCACTCGATGTCCCTGAACCGAAGCATCCAGCGATCTTGCGTGCGAAGTGGTACGTCCCGCTCGTTGAGACTGAGTTCACTGCTCCCCGTGCTAGGTTTGAGCAGATCTTCTATGGTATGACTCTTTCGAAGAAGACACCGTATGTGGGCTTTTTCACTTCAAAGCAGGAGAAGACCCGTCACAAGTTCTATGTTGTTGATCCGTCGAACAAGGTTCCGTCCGTTGATGTCCCGACCTGGAAAGCGTGGACAACCACAACTCTTCCTCAGCGTCGTCTTCCTACTCTCCTCTTCTATCGCGGAACCTCACGCACATCCTTCGATCGTATTGCGATCACACCACGCGACATTCAGTTCACGATCGTGCGTGGAAAGGAGACAAAGGAATCGCTGGATGACATTCGACTGAGTTTGTATGACTGGATCAAGACGATGGACGCAGTGACACCGTTCGTCGAGGCAGCAGACCTTGCGGTTACACGGTGGGAACTTCAAGACTTGTCCGTGCTTGGTACCTATGCGAAGGAGATCAAGGAGTTTGACATGCGAAGATTTCAGTGCATTCAGACGATATTCAGTTCGCAAGATGATGCATTCCGCCTTCTTCGTGCGGATCGTCTCGCAGAGAACTTCACACCCCTTGAAGTTCAGGCGTTTCAAGCCCTTCAAGATGCGGAGACTCCTTCGGTAGAAACTCTGACCACCATCGGAATGACACCAGACGACGCAGAAGCACTGTTCACAAAGTTCGCAAACCTAGGCGATGATCTCGATCTTGAACGTGTGTTACGCGGGTTCCCTACCATTCGCTTCTCAAACAAGGAGGTCATTCTCTCTGCGATCACAGATGTGGAGCGTGCGATCAAGTATGCGAGTATCCTGCGTCACGTTCTGACATCCGAGGATTCATCTGTCGAAGCTGTATGTCCGAAGAGGATGGAAGCCGTTGAGGCAACCGCAGTTGTTCCGCAGGTCACAGTGTATTCGGGCGAGTTTCAGGTGGACGATGACTTCTTAGCCGATCTGGGATTAGGTGATGAAGCAGCCCCCGCACCACCGGAACCAGTAGCACAGCCGCAAGAAACAAAGAAGCGTGTGCGTGTAACGGACAAGTCAAAGTCAACCTACAACTACTTCAACAAACGCCTACAAGAGTTTGACCCAGAGACATTCGACAGCACAATCTATCCCAGCAAATGCGATAAGAACAAGCAGGTTGTTGTTCTGACTCCTGAGGATGAGACACGCATTCCTCCCGAATACAATCCACGCAACTACGGTCGCATTCTCCCCGAGAAGAAACAGAAGCGAGATGAGTCACTGATCATGGAACTCGACAACCCAGCAGGTATCGCAGTCTGCCCGCAATACTGGTGCATCAAGGATCAGATTCCTCTGCGTGAAACACAGCTCGTTGAGGGTGCCTGCCCAGTTTGTGGGGGTAAGGTTCGCTCTGGCAAAGATGAGGATATCTCAGAGTTCTCCGTGATCAAGCGTGATCAGGAGTCGGTGTTCCCAGGTTACATTCGAACAATCAAGGACAAGCGTATTCCCTGCTGCTACAAGGAGGAGCGGTCTGAGGTTCTCGTTCCGAAGGATGAGAAGTCAGATGATTCATACATTCTCAGTTCCGCGAAGACACCGTCGATGCGTATGGGGTTTATCAACGACAAGATCGCAGCTTCTCTTCGTATTCCCATCAAGTATGACGCATCTGTGAAGAAGAGCCGCCTGGATGCGGGGAAGGCTGACTTCTTCCGTGTCGGACTCGGACGCCCTTCAAAGACGCTGCCGCATTTCCTCGGAGATGCGAAGACTGTCCCTGATCCGAAAGACGCACGCAAGAATGTGCTGCTCTGTTCATTCGCACGCACGTGGACGGAGATGGGTGAGGGTGAGACGCAGCTCGATCGCATTGTGTCTGGAATTCAGAACGCGTTCACAGAAGGGCGACTGAGCGTGCTTGATGAAGTTGAATACACGACCTCTGTTCTCGGATGCAAAGTGATTCGCGTCGACACAGCTTCGAACTCTGTCACCTGCGGATTCTGGTCAGATACTGCGTGGCCTCGTGAGCGAACGATTGTGTTGATTGATCAGGATATCTTAGCCCATGTCGCACGTACAACGGAAAAGAGCAGGGGATTCGGAAAGTACACCTACTCTGTCAACTTACGCGAAGCACCGTTCCCGAAACAGGTTCTCTCCACTGTCACATCGCTGCAAGCAAAGGCATGTGCGTCCGATCGTCCGCGGTACACCGACGCAATCAATGAACTGCGAAGCAAGGGTCATGACTTCCAGGTTATCATGGATCCGTTCGACCGAATTCAGGCGGTGTTTGTACCGAAGGTTGTCGTGCTACCGATCCAGCCGGCGACAATGGAATCGTTGCCAGGTGTTCATGTTCGCTCGGGATATTCAGACATCAAGTCCGAAGAGTTACCGACTCGCCAGGCCCTTCGCAGCTTCTTAGATGCGACAACTCACAAGGGATTCAAGTGGGTGGAAGATCTGAAAGACTCTACGGGTCGGTTCGTGGAGTCGTTGCTCGCATCTGAGTTCCGTGCCCCGTTTCAGCCAGAGGAGTCTACGCCAGGTGATCCGAAGGAAGTTCTATCCACGATGTCGCGTCACCCAGAGGGACTTCTGACAGAAGGTGGACCGAATAAGGAAGATGAACTCGTTGCGGATTCGATCTCGTATTCAGCCGAGGTCTTCGAGTTCTTGTTATTCACTCTGTCAAAGGACATTCAAAAAGAGGAACATGCAACTCTTCGCGAAGCGATTGCGACTCGTGGAAAGACACTGTACAAGCAACTCGATGCCTGGCTCAAAAAGGAAGCCCACTGGGATGCCACTCAGGGTCCACGTGCATTCGTGAACAAAGTGCGGACACCCTGCGGACAGTTTCAACAAAAGGACGCATGTACTACGTCATCCTTGTGTGGATGGAAAGCGGGGAAATGTAAAATTAAGGTCGACTCATCGGTTGATCGGGGTTTGGTTCTTCGCCGATTGACGAAAACGTTGACTGAGAACGATAAGCAGCGTGCATTAGTATTAGATGAGCGTCTGTCACCCTTTTTCAGCACGGTTCTTTATATGGAGATGCCGCACGAGCTGATCACGACATCTGTGTAACGGCGACGGAGTGAGGAGTCTATCGGCGACGAGTGTGGTGGCGGCGGGTCTTGCGGGGTCGGCGACCGCCGGTCTTCTTCGTGCTGCGTTTCCACTTGTTATATGTGCGTGTGTCCTTGTGGTACTTGTCATCCATATGAACATGTCCCTCGGGATACATGTTAGGATGATTCTTCCTTTCCCTGCGGGTGAAGGAGGAGACGGCGTGCGGGTGCATGATGCGACGCGGATCGGACATTTTATATTTCCACTCGGAAAATACTTACGTCGTCGGAAAGACTCCTCTTTACGCCTTCGGCTTGATGAAGTGAACCTTCAGGAACGACTGGAGGTTCAGGTACGTCACCTCATCCTTGTCCGACACACGCAGCAGCTTCGCAAGAGCCGAGTTCGGGAGGATGCGACGCTTGAACGCCGGGTCGAAGCAGCTGTGCTCCTTCACGTAGTTCGAGATGAACTTCGTGACCTCCGTCTGGGAACGCTTCTCGCCCGACTTCAGGCCCATGAAGTGGCACAGCTCGTCCGTCAGGGGACGCTGGACGAGGAAGGCGTTGTTGGCACGGCGGGCCTCCCATGTCTTACGCTCCTCCGGGGTCATGTCCTCCGGGTTCTTCTTCTTCTTCTTCTTGATCTCACGGGCCTCACGCTTCGTCGCCTTGATGGCGTCCGAAACACTCTTCGTGGCCTCGCGGACACGGGTCGTCAGCTCCGTCGACAGGGCCTTGAGCTTCTCCGCCAGGCTGGCGAGGATGACATCGGAGCTCTCCGCCGACTCGACGACGGCCGGGGCAGACGGCGTCTCAACCGTCGGCACGGTGACAACCGCCTTCGAGGGGACGGCCGCCTTGGCGGGCTTGGCAGCCTTCGCCGCCTTGGCAGGCTTGGGGGTCTCGGCAACAGGGGCAGGGGCAGGGGCGACGGGGGCAGACTTCTTCGCAGGCATCTTTGACTTAACGGGAGTAGAAGAAGACGACATTTCTAACGCACTGGTATACTCTTACCACCGGCGGTCATGTAAACCGTTTCGTTTCAAAAAGTTGGCGTAGGACGTTTTGTGTAGGACAACAAACGCACCTTCGCACCCATGTAGTACCTGCGATAGGCGACAACGGGGTCTTTATCTTTGTATTCATCAGGCATGGCGAGTCGAGGCAGTGTCCATCCGACGTCAACGAGGTTGATCGGGGAATTCGCGGTGAGCCACCTGAGATGAGGCTCCGTCTTATGGACCTTCCCATAGCGATAGGTATACTCTTCGCAGAGTGCAATGCCGAGGGAACAGAGCCACCGGTAGTTGACAAGTGATTCGCGGACCCAGCGGGCGGATGGATGGTTTGGATGTGTCTTACGATAGGCCCCTTCTGGGAGCGGTGATTCGTAGACCCAGTGGGCAGTATATAACAGCTGTGCAGTTTCGAGGATCATCTTCACGACATGTTTATCGCAGTGAAGGCGAGCCGCTTCGGTCGGGTTGAGAGAAAGGAAGAAGATATTCATCCTGCCACCCATTTCCTGGGGCTGCAAGAATCCATTTTGCTAGCAGCGATACAACGCTGATAATAGTAAGAACACAAAGTCATACGATCGAGAATCTGTCATCATGATCGTCAACAAGTTCAGTGAATAAATCATTGAGGTTGTGGAGGATGCGACGTAGCCAAGACCTCGGTCAATAATCCCCAGCATCCGCTTGTTCGGTCTCGGCATTGCATCGATGTCTTCGGACAGAAAGCGAAGGGCGATCTTCAAGTTTGCGGACGAGAGATTCGCGAACTGCTCGGGATGGGCATCTTCGAATCCATATCCGCGAAAGATCTGTGACAACACAGTCCATCTGCGAATGATGTTCTCTTTCAGATCACGTGGTGGGGGTGGAACCGAAATTCTCCATCGTCGCCGCCACAGGTGGAGTTTTCGCAGTCGCCCAAGTGCTTCATGAGATATCGGCGTCTTTGTATAGGGATTTGTGGGAGTCACGGAACGAGTGAACCACTCCCACGCAGTTGCAAAGTCAAACCACCAGATACGTCCACCTTCTTCGATTCCGAAGTACTCGTATGGATACTGCCGGTCCTTCGATTCAAGTGTGACAAGTTCCTCGTCGTTCACACAGTTTCCGCGTCGAAGAACGCCAGGTCCAGATAACGCCAGAACCGATCGAACCCTCCATCCGCGGTAGAGGGCTTGAACCTTCGGAAGGCGACTCAGTCGTTGCCGATGGACATCTGCCCACAACTGACATGACTTAGCCCTGACATGTTTTCCACACAGAGTATGTCCCATCAGTGCTTTGAGTGAACATCGATCGGTTGATGTCTTGTTCCTGACAGAGGCACACTGCATTGCCTTTATCTTCTGAACAATCTTGAAAACTAGAAACCTACGCGGAAAACGAATTCCGTGCCACCGAGGGTAACGGATAACACAACAGACAAAATGGCTACCACTGCAATCATCCCTTCTGAGAACCTGGACATCAACCGCATCACCATCGGCGAGATCCGTGCAAACAAGGCTGGAGGCAAGACAGTTCCGATCAAGTACAACAATGTTCCGCTTCAGGTTCGCATTCCGCGAATCAGCTACCCCGCAGGTCTTGTCGTTCGCGAGGACGATAAGACGGGTCAGCGTAACTACTCACTCCTGGCTTCGCTGAAGGGTTGCGATCCGTATGCGAAGGAGCGTAGCACTGACGGCTCGGAGGTTGGCCTCTTCTACAACTTCCTACTCGACCTTTCCGAGAAGGTCATCCACTCTGCCACTGCGAACAGCGGCCGCTGGTTCGGTAAGTCTCGCTCCGAGTCGACGATCCGCGACACGTGCAAGCCTCTGCTCACGCCGAGTGTTGAGAAGGTCAACGGTGAGTGGGTGCCGAACGGCAAGTATCCTCCGTCCCTCCGCATGAAGATCTCGATATGGGATGGTCAGGTCGGGATGGACGCGGTTGATGAGAAGGGGAACACGATCGAGCTCACGCCCGACAACCTCGAACAGGTCTTCCCGAAGCGATTCGAGGGCCGCATGGTCATCACGCCGTCCATCTACGTGACCGGCACTGGCTGCGGTGTGACGTGGCGAGTCGTTCTGGCCAAGGTCTTCCCGCCCCAGCGGGTGGGTGCCAAGGCTGCGTTCGCTGACATCAAGGAGCCTGAGGAGGATGAGGAGGACCGCCCCGCGAAGCTTGACATCGCTACTGAGGATGCGTTTCCGGAGGAGACGAATGAGGAGACTCGTCCACCGACTCCACCGGCTGCACCGGCACCGTCTGCACCTCCGGCTGTGAAGAAGGGTCGGAAGGCGACTGCGGTTGCGTAATCGACCAAACACTAGACCCTGTGGGGGGAGTATACACAACCATACGTTCATCAATAAACCAAACTTTTTCCTTTTCAGGAAAGTCCAGCACTGACTCGGTGGAACATGCGGACTTTGTGAAGGACTTTGTCTTACACTTCGCACACGAGTAGACCTTCGGCTTTGCGATCAATGTATCAACTGTCACAACACGCGTCGATCCACGCAGGCATCGTTCAGCGACAGCAGCAGGCGTTGTCCAACCCTCTGCGAGACACTGTTCATAGACATGACTCGGAACCTTACTCCAAAAGCTCTCGCCTTCGACCCAACCATCTTCTTGTAGAAGGGTGCTGAACGGGTTCTCCTTGTACCACAGAAGGGCGACATCACTCGGGTCATCGAGCTTGTGTTCAGACAATCCAACTCGATCAAGGCTATCGGGATCATAGAGCCAGTAGACATTCGCATGAGTATAGTTCGGATCACGGGCACCGCGATAAACCTGTCGATCCTCCATCGTCCACAAGTCAGACACGATGTTGATGTCGTTTTCGGTGATGTCTGTGCCTACCTCATAGACAATCGAACGGTCAATTGTTGAGAACATTGTTACCCCGCCAGACTAATCGAACGTAACCTTAACGAGAACATCGTGCATTCGAACGGACTTCGTAGCCGACCGACTCAACTCATGACGCTTACGACGCTCGCCCTCCTTCGGCTGAATGACCTGCGAACACTCCTCCATGTCAGCATGGACATCGTCATAATTCGCATCAAGGTAATCAAGGATCTCATCCTGAATCACCCACTCGAAGAAGTTCAGCTGACCCACAGTGGTGTCAAGACCACGGAACTGGATCCGCTTCCACCGGCAGAAGGGATCGAACATCTTTTTGTTATACGCCTTGAGGTGTGACTTGTAGACCAGATACACAATCACGTGGTGATTTGCCTTCGTCATAAAGGACACGTTGTACTTCTTCGAGTAGTTGGTTACAAACCAGTCGAGCAGACGCAGACTTAGGCGTGATTTACCCGTAAGAATATCCTCGATACGCTGGAAGTTTTCGGGCTTTGAGTAGAATCCTTCGAGTCTGTGGAGAACCCACTGCTCCTTACTTTGAATCGTCTCCATACTGATTCTGTATTTCAGAGCTGAAAATGAGTTTTCGAAGGATACGTATATAGAACGCAACTGAATGGATGCAGTAGTCTTTGAATGGCTTCGGGATCCTCCTTACACTCGGCCGAAGAAACGACTCAAGCCACTCATCATGTTGCTGACACTCATTGGACCTGTTAGCTATACACAGGCTAGACGCACAGTGTTCGCAGCGTTTGAGACAGCCATGAAAGGTGAACTTGGACATATTTGGATGCGTGACCGTTGTGTACGCAGAACCATCCGTATCTATGGTGAGAATGATCAACGCACAACTCAATGGCACACGAAGAGAGGTGAGATGATCACTGGTTCCGAGGTCCACAAGGTCTTCGCTGGTGGTGAGGCACGTAGGTCTCTGATCGTAGGAAAGTTGGAGAAGCCGCAGTCATCGGGTCCCGCAGCCGGTGCATTGGTGTGGGGAACCCGGTTTGAACCGATTGCGAAGGGTATCTTTGAGGAAGAGACGAACTGTTCCATTGTAGACGTGTCATGTGTTCAGCACCCGGTCTATTCCTTTCTAGGTGCTTCACCGGACGGGATCATCTTTCCGAAGGATGATAACATTCGTCGCCGTGGACGACTGGTTGAGTTCAAGTGTCCGATCTCGCGACCAGAGACAGCGGGTATTCCAGAGGATTACGTTCATCAAATGCAGATGCAGATGGAGTGTACTGGAATCGACGAGTGCGAATATGTGGAGTTTCGCTTCAAGAAGGTGTTCTCCTCCGAGTGGGTTCGGTCTACCGTAATGAAGGGAGTCTTCGCAGTCTTTGATGACGATACAGTGAAGTACAAGCCTCAGATGGCTGAGTTCGACACATGGCGTGCAGAGATTGAGAGTAAGGATCCACAATACGTATTCTGGATTCTGGCTTCGACGAAGAAGGCGTTTCTACCCAAGGATCCGAACTGGTTACCTACGCATCTCCCCGCACTTCAAGCAGCATGGGATGAAGTCCTTCTTCATCGGGCAGCAGGCACGCTGCCACCGCCACCGCCTTCGAAGGTTATGACACTTGACATTTGATGACACCTGGAAAATAATACCCTTCCGTCGGGATGTTGGGATCGGTATACCAACGGTCTGGCATCACAATTTTTCGCGTATGATTGAGGAACGCCCCCCACCAGCTGAAACTTGAATTCGCACAAATACCTCCAGCACATTGACTCATGAGAAACAAGGTATCAAGCTCAGGTTCCATGATGACCGTGAACTTGATCCCTTCGAGGAAAGGACGCGAGAGTGCATATCCAAGGTCATTTGTGACAACGTAGAAATGGGCCCCTGGAAAGTGGGCGATCGCCCTCTTGTAATACTCATCAAGTCCAAGGTCATGGAGCCAGTGATTCACATAATCTCCTCCGCGAATGTGGAGGAATACTGCATCGTAGACAGCAGGATACTTGGTAACGATACCTGTCGGAAACCGTAGCCTCTGAACAAAGTCTTCGTCGACATAGCGATAGTCTTGAAAATACCCATCTATCTCTGCGTTCATATGAAACCTAACGATGTTAGACCAGTTCGTGTACGACATCGTAGGTTCTACCAGTCGGATCGTTGGATGCAACACAGAATAGAGATTGGCGAACGACGCGAAGATCGTATCAAAGTAGGATTCTTTTGAATGAGGCGACGGGTTTGTGAGATTCTTAATACACGGAGTTCGCCCAGTTTGCTTTGCAATATGAAAAAGGGCAGCCATCTTGAACAATTGATTGCCAAGACCGCCAACTAGTTCAATTGTCAATGAAGGCATTATTACTTTCATATGATAAACCGCTTTCTCATAAATGACAGTGACGTTTGTCACTGCCTTCCTCAACTTACATGAAGACCGACCAGCTGATAAGTCAGATGAGAGGCGAATCGAACTATTCAAACAACTTGAGGCAACGGGAATTCGGCTACACGTTTTCTGTAGCCCGGAACACGCGGGTAAGTTCACAGTTCGTAACGGAGTGATTGAACAGATTTCACTTAGTCAACTGGACACCTACGCTGTAGCACCGCCTGGTCTTCCGGATGTGCGGAATGTTCCCCACGATACGCGGAACTTTCTCATTCTTATGAATTCGAAAGCAGAGCTTGTTGATCGGGCAATTCGTGTGGGCAACACAACCCATTACGCATGGATCGACTTCAATGTCTGTCATGTGTTCAGAGACCTGAACACTGTGAACACACTGGTCGACCTTTCGACACACAGCTTTCCCGACTCATGTTTGTACTTTCCCGGCTGTACTGGAAAGGGATCGTACGGGTTCTCGGCTGTAAACTGGCGTTTCTGTGGCGGGTTCTTCTTAGGTGACAAACAGTCTCTTATCGACTTTTACGACTTGTACAAAAGGAAGTTCCCCCGCCTCCCCGTTCTGACCTGGGAGGTTAACGTGTGGGCATACTTCGAATCGTGCGGATGGTCTCCAACGTGGTTCTCTGCAAATCACGACGATTCGATCATTCGCGTGCCCCGCTCTGGCATTGTGTATGTTCCACCGGATCTTCGGGCCCCTTGGGACGGGCAGTATAGCAGCTGTAAACGAGATAAGGCAATCTGCAAATTCGTAGACAAGTGTGCGAAAGAGAACAACATGTCAGCACTCTTCTTCTTGTCAGACGGAATCATGGGAAATCAAGAGTATGACCGAATGATCACTTCTCTTGGTCGAACGACAAATGATATCACTCCTGAGAGAAAACTTCCAGAGATTGAGTCACATGCTGTACCTGGAACTCGTCCAGTGATCTGTACTCTCTGTACGCGACAAGTCATTCGTCCGGTTGTTCTTCTGCCTCTGGACGATGATACGTTCGCAAATGGCCTGCCTACATTTCCTGACGTTGCGTGGGAGGACCGTGTGCCGAAGCTCGTCTGGCGTGGAGGATCGAGTGGATTTGATCGTCCATCAATTCGGGCAAAGGCGATTGATCAGCTATTTTCACACCCAAATGCCGACGTCCGGTTTGTCTACGGTGGATGGCCAGAGAACGACGCAGTGCTTCCAAAGGAACACTTCGATGAGAGAATAAAGATTGAGGATCAAGTTCGGTACAAGTATAACCTGATCATCGACGGTGCATGTATCGCGTCGAGTCATCAATGGGTGTTTGGATCCGGATCTGTCCCCGTAATGGTGACACATCCAGACAACGACTATTGGTTTCGCAAGTATCTGATTCCTATGGTTCATTACGTTCCGATTCAGTACGACTTATCCGACTTGACCGAGAAGCTCGAGTGGCTCGTGAACAACGACGAAGATGCTAAAGCAATTGCTGGAAACGCAATGTATTTGGCCAAACGTGTATTCACACCCATGTTTCAACAAGAGTATACGAGGTCAGTTATGTGTCGCGTTCAGCAAACCGACCCGCAATGTCGCTGAAACTGGGCCGCTGCTTTCCAATGCGGACCTTGTATGCGAACCACTCGGCTTCTGGCTGGAGAGGCTTCCAGTACTGATCGAGGATGTAGACCCAATCCATCGTGGGGTTCTGCATGAACAACCTAGCACCCTCTTCCCAACGGGCGATCAACTTATCATAGAACCTTGAATGAACAATGTATCCACTCGTTGTCTGAACCTCCTGAACGCGATGGAACGTGTCATCATGAGGCGTGCTGGCGACAAGATTGTAAGAGAGCATCACGACGTCATAGCTAGCAGGTAGCTTAGCGATGAGGTCGTCCCACTCACTCTTCGAAATCAAGAACTGAAAGTCATCCTCGAAGATCATGACGGATTCATAGCCTCTCTCTTTGGCGAGATTCAGCACTCCAATGTGCGATAAATTACATCCGATTGCACCAGGGCTATACTGTGTAGCAGGAAACCTTTCAACAGTCAACCCCTTTTCTTCAAATTCCTTTTCGACCTCCGCACGGCGATCCGTACGGTGGTCGAGATTGATATAAAACGCATGCATTGTTCTCGTAAACGTTTACTCTGAAAGCAGATTGTTTAGGTATGACGACAATCGTATCTATGTTTTTCAACTTGAGGAAGCTTCCTGATGCAACAGAGAACGTTCGTCCACCCGAGTTTTATGTAAAGAATGGAAAGCCGACTCTTGATCTTCCCTATCCAATGGTTATCTTCTGCGATTCTGAAACACGCCCGTTTCTAGAAGGATCTCGCGTTCACCCGACTGTCTTTATCGAGAAGGAGTTGACTGACTATGATTTTTACAAGACGCTGTGGCCGATCATCACCGAGAACAGAAAGACGAACCCAAGTCCTGATCCTCGTAATACTGCATCCTACTTCCTGCTGTGCATGTTTAAGATTCAGGCAATGCTCCTCGCAAAGAACGCATTCCCAGGCACACATCTCGCATGGGTTGATATGGGCGGTAGTCATGTGATGAGGTCATTCTCTACGGCTGTTCCCGCACTTATCGAGCGTCCGAATCCAAAGTTTTCATGTTGCTACATCCATTACCGGTCACATGACGAGATGTATCCTATGAAAGAACGTAACGGACTTGCGTGTTGCTGTGGAATTGCCGCAACTGTATTTACAGTCGAGAAATCCTACATTGATCGAGTGTACGCAGGAATGTTTTCAATTTTATTTGAACAGGTTTCGGTCGGGGTAGGCCATGCGGAGGAGCAGGTGTTCACCTATCTTTATGATAAGCATCCGGAGTGGTTCACTCTCTATTTCGGTGACTACTTCTCTTGTGCTACCAATTATCATTCAAACGTAGAGGATCATTATGCGATCCAGGTTCATTTCATGGAGAATGCACGTAGGGCTGGTAGGCATGATCTTGTCGAACTAGCCCAGAGCCGGTTCACCTGAACCATCGTCTCCACCACGGTATCTGAGATGCGAACTTAGTGTTCCATTCATCAAACGTATATTGATTGCCCATACTGACGTTACATCGTGAGCAAATCGGTTCAAGGTTATCGAGAGTTGTCGGACCACCCTTGCTTTCAGGGATGTTGTGGCCACATTGATAGTCGAACACATTGATTGTATTCGTACACCAGGCAACCTTACATTTCGTATCAAACCGTCGACCTACCTTACATAACCACAGTTGTTCGCGGAGTGCCCGTGGAATTCTGTTTTTACTCATTGGTTCTTCTCACATCAACGCTTTATATGCGTTCACCTGGAACGGCGTCGCCATCCCAGAGGCCGGCTCTACGTAGGAGTTGCGAGGCATATGGTTCGTCCTCTGCTCGTATGAAGAGTGCTCAAGAACCTGTGTCCGGTGATCCTGCGTACGATCAAGCATCTCGGGCTGGAACTTCTCTTGTGCCCCCGAGAGCTTCCATACAACCCAGAGGACTGCGACTGCTAAAAGAAGAACGATGATGTGAAGCATTGTTCTTCTCAGGCGAGAAAAAACGAACTCTTTCGTGTCTAGAAGAATACAAGGACACAATGGAAGAAGAAAGGGCACTGAATACCCTTCGCATCTACTTCGAGCGTCGTAAGCTTGGTACCGAGACAAAGTCAGTTACCTCTGATTTCAAGGACACTGCAAACATCTATGAAGTTGGTGACATGTTGGTCATCTTCAGTCAGAAGGAGAAGATGCTTGAGCGTGATGCCTTGACATTCACCAAGTTTGCAGCTGACAATGGATACACAAATGGCGTGACAATCGTAGCCCGCAGTGCACCGTCCGAGAACCTATTGAACGCAATCCGAACTCAGAAGGTTCTGTTCTTCCACCTCCGTGAGCTACAGATGGATATTACCACGCATAGGATGTCGGTTCCTCACCGAATCCTGAAGCCAGACGAGGCAAAGATTGTACTCGAGAAGAACCGTGTTGTGAACCCAGAGTTTCAGCTTCCGTGCATTGATTCGCAGGATATCCAAGCCCGTATCATCGGTGCTGTGCCTGGAGATATCATTGAGATCACGCGTCATAGCGATACGGTGGGCAAGTCCATCTATTATCGGTATTGCGTTGCTGACGTAAATGTTGCCTAGACATAATGGATGAGTTGGAAGAGAAGTTTCAGGAACAGCAAGCGTATTATGATAAGCTTGTCGCAGACGCATTGAAGAAGAATGACTCAAGTGCATTACCTGCCATTGCAGCTGCGAAGCAGAAGATGAGGGACACGTTATCTGAGATGCTCGAGATCTCTGCCAAGACATCTCACGAAGACCAGCAGCAGGAGCTGATTCGTCGCATCATGGAGATTCAACGGGATTACAATGGATTACTTACCGGAACAGATAAGATGGAGACCTTACGCCGTATTCACCAAACCACCTCAGAGAAGCACAACTCGGAACTAGGATTGTATGGGACAGGCTTTTTCATTGCGAGCCTCGTATTGGTCGCCCTTGTTATGCGAACGCACTGATCGCAATCGTTACACCTGTAATCACGAACAATACAACAATTCGGATGATGATCCCCGTGGTGTCGAGGGGACGTGACCTGTCTGCGGTGGATGCTGCGAGTTCATCCGCAACCTTAGGACCTTCCTCTTGAAGTTTTTTCGACTTCAGGTGAAGCTCTTCTAGCTCGGGATTCGTATCCTGATAATCGTCGAGGAACGACTGAATAAAGAACTGATTCTGGGTAATCCCATTTCGCATCATGTCAAGCGACGCCTGAATCTGCTGCTCTGCGGCTTCGTAGGCCTGCTTATACGGTGCCTCGCCCTTCTCCTTGTAGAGCTTGTAGTTTTTGACGTATGCGTCGAGTAACGTCTGGTATTCGGGGGGCACAGTTGTATCACCATCTCCCGGAGGGGTTGGGGCTGTGAGGTCGCTCGCGTGTTCGCGAACCGATAAGGATGCAACCGTTATCAAAGCAAACAAGAGGGCAGTGAGCCACCCAATCATTATCTTGTTATTGAGTAATAAAATGCCAGTGTCACAATCCTTCTACGAACCAGGGGCTACGGCTCGTCACATGCGTGGAGTTGATGCGTCTGAATACACTCGCTTCGTTCGGATGGCGGCTACGGTCGCACCGTTTATCCAGAGTGGCAAGGTGATCAACGTTCCGTATGCCCGTAACGGACAGAGCCAGCAGGGGGCCCGTGATGCCCGATTCGTTAGTACAATCTTTAGTGGGCTCAGACCGTTTGTTGCGAATAAGTAATGAGTTGTCCTTCCGGGTTCGAAGTTGGACTGTCGAGTACGTGCCGTATTACATGTCCTCCTGACTTCAAGTACATCAACGAGGCAGGTGTCGAGAGGTGTGTGTCCACAACTGATAACCGCTATTCAGTTCGCCTTCAGGCAATCCCACAGGGGACGACGAATACAGCGTTCGCGAGTGAGCAGGCCCGGTTTCTCACCGACTTCATCGCATTGACCGGTCGAATCCGATCAGATCAGGCTACACAATCTGCTGTTCAGACGAATGAAGTTGCCGCGGCACATGAGAAGATCAAGTCGTCCAATCAGCTCGCTGACGTCTACTCTGAAGCTATTGAGACACTCAAGCCCCTTCGTCCACCCACACAGCCGAACGTTGATATCATGAACGCAAAACTCGAGATCGGCAAGATTTCTAAGGAGAACATTCAGGTACTTCAGATCTGCCTTTTCTTCATCGTCATCACACTGTTCGAGTACCTGCTTCTCCCGTCGTCGATTGTCCATGGAATCGCCTTCTTCACAATGTGTGTTGGGCTGTCATTCGCAATCTATCTCTCCAATAGATAATGGGCGTGGGCAATTCGCAGTATAAATGCCCGATGGAGACGACGCAGGGTACGACACCATTCCAGTGCGTGATGAAATGCACATCAAACTATGAACTTCGCCTCGTCGCTGGTGCACAGCGGTGTGTGAACAAGGATGATCCTACTGTGTCAGTTCATTTGAATCCACAACCAGCTGTATTGAAATCGAATGAAACAGCAAGTCAACCGTTTGACATCAATTCACTGAAGGGGCAAGACGGCACTCTGTATTCTCAATATTCGGCCGAAGCGGATCGGTATAAGAAAGAGTTGACAATTGTAGATGGTAGTATTGATCACAGCAAGAAGATCAAACTAGCAGCTGATCGGTGGCACGCAGCTGCAAAGGCGGACCCCGGTGGTCCTGCCGAGAACTCGGCTAAGATGGAGTACCTAACACTAACGAACAACGAAGAGGAGGTTGAGTATCTCAAAGACAAAGCATTTGAGAACGAGATCAATCCAATCAGGGGCCGATACATTGATGAGTACCTGTTCCTGAACAATCAGGGAAAGCAACAGCAGAATACGATTGACCTGATCAACTCTGTGAAGGATAACCTGTTCTCTGTTAAGGATGACGTGGAGTATTCAGTCAACACATTCGGTAAGCAGATCGATGACATTCGCAACCAGATCAACAAGAACAAGCGAACTCGTGAGGAGACAATGGATTACGGATCATGGTTTATTTTCCTCCTGAACGGTGCTATCATTGTTGCCCTGCTGTTCACAGTGTTCACGGTGGGACGTAAGGTGATGGGATCCATCAGGGTTCCAACAACACCATCAGAGGGTGCACCCGCACGTCCTCCAGCGAGTCCAGAGACAACTGCCTTCTTCAACGCATTCCTCAAACACATCACACCTGCGTAAGACTTTGACATGAAAAAGGTCTCATGTTTGTAATGGAGGTGATTGATCCTCGGTCTGTAACTGAATTCCAAAAAACAACCTTCTGCGGCCATCCACGTGCACACGTCCACAAAGTGTTGATTCAAAACATCCAGCTAGGTCATGCGGACTACGCATGTTACTGGACGCTTGAATTGCTCTGCTCTGGTCTTGTCCATAGTTTATGGGATTCGCTCTTCGAAGCTGCGGCACTTCACGTCAATCGGGCCCAGCCGAACGTGTTCCTCTACCTTGCGAAGGCATACGAAACCTACGCACCGATCGAAGGGAATTACGACATCCGCAACATGACGCACATCCGTAACAACCTCGATGCCCGCAAGATGGTGTGCGAAGTAGCTGCGACTCTGTCTTTGTGTCGCAAGAACAAGTTGATGTCACTCCCCACTCTGAAACCGTCGCATGACTTTGACCCTGTTACGATTCAAGAGAGTCTCAAATCTCCTTCGCGTCTCTATGGGACTCAGGTTACGAAACCCTCCGACCCGATGCCGGTTGCGATCCCGATCAACGAGTTCTGCTACTGTATTCGATCGGATGTTCGCGATCTAACTCGGGCATTGTACTGGATGTCGTGGGTCTTCACGTTCTGTCGCGAACACAAGAAGCAAACAAAGACGAACCTGAACTTTTTCAACCGAAGCGATGAGTTCGTCTCAACCTCGGATGGATCCCATCCGGTCTGGATATTCTGGGATGCGATTCGCAAGAACAGTCCTCCCAACGTTCGCGAATACACAGATGTTCTGTATCGGATTCACTGTCTTCGCTGGTCTCCGGGCGATAAGGGGAAGCGTGCCTTGTTGATTGCAGCGGTCACGTTGTTATGTGAAGGAAGTATCGATACTACGCCATGTGCACCTACGATGCAGGTTTCAAACGTTCTCAACGGAATGCCTGGGTGGATCGATGCGATCGTAAAGATGCAGCGTAGCTTCTCGTAAAACGAATGGCTACCCGTAAAACAAGGGTAGAGTAGCCAAAATGTTTCGTCCATGCTTTTCAGCCACGCAGGTTGCCGGTGTGATCGGTAGCCATAAGTATCAATCGGTCAGCCAAGTTATGTATGAAGTCTTTAAGAAGGATACGACAGCAGCAGGAATCATCGCTGAGATCGAGAAAGCACACAACCGTAAGGCGACTGCCAAGTTCAAGGGATCATTTCTGAAAGACCGCGAGATCCAACGCAGCGTGTTCTCAGCACTCGATGACTGTAAGGTAGCCGATGCCGCAGTTGCGAAGGAGGTTGACGCAACCAAGATTCTGTGGGCCGCAGAAGCCCGAAGCCATGAACTCGATATGCGTGTCGCTGCGGGAATCGAGGTCTCGCCTGCCGAAAAGGCTGAGATTGCCGAGACGCTTGTAAAGGCTACGATTGCGAAGAAGGAGGCCGTCGAGGCAGTGAAGGCCGCACCAACCGTGGATGCCGCACTTGACAAGGTCGAGGAAGCATGTAAGAAGGTCATCGATCAGACTCCTGGCTTGTCTCCTGTGATGGCAGCCCAGCTGTTATCTGACGCACGTGGTGAGGTCAATAAGAAGCGTGGACTCAACAACGAGGATGGAATCCTCAACACGTATGAATCCCAAAGGAAGGTTGTGGTCACTGAGCGAAACATTCGCATGCTGCGAATGGACAAGGGTTCGTTCACACTCGTCGGACGCACGGACGGATACGTCGAAGCCCAGAAGCGAGTGGTTGACTCGAAGGACCGCACGACCTACTGGAAGACAGTTCCAGTCTACGATGAGATTCAGCTCCGAGTCTACATGCATATGCTCGGTGCGGTGGACAGCGAGCTGGTTGAGAGGTTCCCGAACGGCACAACTCGTCACACGGTCTTTCCGAACGACCCAGAGAAGTGGGCGGAGCTCGAGGCTAAGCTACTTGACGCAACGGGAACGATGCTCGCAATTCTCGGAGACGCGTCTCGCTTAGAGGATATCGTCTTTGAGAACACAGTGCCGAATGGAAATTGACATGACGCTTGAAAAGCCCACATGGGCAGACGCACAGGGTACATCCTATGAAACACGCTTCCACTACACAGGCTTCGGTCGAATTGACACACATGCGAAGCTCTACCAAGTTTTTCAATCCAACACTCTGTTCGAGCGTCCATTTTTAGGTGGCGTTGTGTCTCGACTGTACGCAAGTGAATACGCAACTGTTACCGAGTATTCGAAGAGTCCACGCAGATGGAAGGAGGACACTGGAATACCCAAGTATTTCAGCGAGCGTCCGCGTCCGAAAACAACCTAAGAAAAGGCACATTCAATACAAATGGAAGCCTACGATATTATCGCGATTGCGATGTCTTCATTACTTATGTTGATCGTAATCCACCTTTCTGTATTCGGCGTCATTCGATGGATGTATCCGCTTCCTCCGCAGCCGCAGCCGCAAGTTCGCTTTGTGGAACCTTCTTTCACACAGCCGGTGGAACCAAAGCAAGTGATCAATGTACCAACGTATGAAAAGCCTGTACCAGTGGAAGCCCCTCGTGAGGAAGGACTCCCCGACTACACTGCAAAGGCATCAAGCACCGCAGCTGAACGGCCTTCCTGGCTGGTTGCTGTTGACCCAAAGACCCTCGACAAGTGAAGCGGTCGCACTCAGTATTGACGCAAAGGGTGGGCATCAAGAAGAACTAACGATTGTTATGGATGAACGAGTGTGTTGTGATACGGTGTTCCGCACAACACGCTTGTCAAAGGATGTCTTTATTGTCAACGATATATGGGCGATGAATGGAACGATTCTTCATTCGTCAATGACATGGACGCAGCGTCAGGCGATCCTTGCAGAGTGTCTGCGTCTTTTTCATCAGCCTGTGTTTACTGCGTTGTTCACACTTGAAGATGCCCCGGTTGGAACCTTGACTCGTGGATACGAATATTACGACGATGTCCCGGGCAGCATCGGAGTCTTTTCGTGCGAAGATGTAAATGGCTACCTGCAATGCAATGGGCGGTCGTCGCAGGTCAAAGAAGAGCAAGTCTCGCAAGAATCGTAAGACTCGTCGCGGTGGGTTTGCACCTGCGAGTTTTGAGGGTGCGATCCGTGGTGCAGATGGTCAGCCTGCCGGTGCCGCCTTTACTGCGGCCGGAGTGTCGGGTTCCTCGGTCAACATGAATGCGAGCAACTACGGTGGTGCCCCTAGCACGGCTGCTGGATATTCGGGCGGTCGTCGTTCTCGCAAGCACCGTTCTCGCAGGCACCGTTCCCGTCGTATGCGTGGTGGGTCCGATGGTAGCCGTGTCTTCACCGAGTTCCGCGGTGAGTCGATCGGTGCGAATGCCCCCAGTGCCGCAGTTCGCGGCCCTGTCTACACGGGCAGTCAACCGTCGTAACGAACCACTGCATCTGCCCATACATACGGCATATACTTCGGGTCGTTTGTTACGATAAACGGTCCACCTACTTGTATCATGCGAAGTCTCATTCGTTGCATCTTGAATTGAAGATCGTTAAACTCGTTCCACTCCGTCCACTTGCGATACGCGGTGAACAGAGAGGACGCAAGCCACATAAGATCAGCACTCCCAATGAAAAAGAGAAACACTGTGATGAACGGCATGATAATCATGTCATTCATTCGTTGTACTTGTGCTGTCCATAACGGAGGGTTACATATGTCGCGTAGCTGTATAAATCTGTCTGCATCCTTAAACGGACTCATTCCTGATTGTTACTCCACTATCAGGAAACAATAGCTCCCGTCCTGTCCGAGCGTCGCAGTAGACGATCTCCATGTCGTTCGACACACGGATGAATCGGAAGATAAGATCAAGGCGGATCACGTTTCCCGGGGCGATGTAGCGTGCGACAGCCTGGGTGACGTCGACGTCCGTCGAAACATCGCCGATCCATTGCCAGGGAATATGAACTGGATCGAAGGCATTGCCGATGTAAGGTGTGATCTCCTCGCCCTCGTAGAGAATGCGGCGGCGAATCTGATCACCCTTCACCCACTCCTCTACATAGATTGCGTCCTCTGGAACTCGGGTCATTGACTCATCATACTCATCGAAGTCAGAGAGGAGATACTTGCGGTTGATATATCCGCGGTCGGTGCGAAGGCTGGCGAAGTGGCGGTCGAGTGCAGTGAGAATACGTGTAAGGCACATTTTGAACTAAATTCGGTGTCGGACTCCGGATTCGTTTTACGCCAGCCCCCACTTATTTCCAGCCGCACCTTCCGTTCGGGGGTTCGTCGCCAACGTGATTCCAGGCTCAGGAGGTCCGCCTGCCGAAGGAGGATTCGGCTGAAGGAACGGTGAGGGGTTGCCATTCGAGTCCGTGAACTTCTCCTTCTCCGGCTGGAGGAAGACGTAAATCGTCTCGTCGAAGTTCGTGCCCATTGAGATCGCAGTCGCAAGAGACGTGATCACAAACGGGGCTGCAACCAGGAACCAGGACACCGGCGAAAGACCGATGCCGCAGAACGTATCGAGAACCTTAACAACCGCTGCACCGAGAACCAGCTTCACAGCGAACGTCGCCCAGAGTCCGAGTGACAGATCCAGTCCAAGCTGAACGACAAGGAAGATCAGATATAATAACGCGGGTGGGCAGAGGGCTTCAACGAAACGCATCTTCATATACTTATTGTTTAGAATACAAAATATGACAGACGTTCAGAATATCCAGTCTCTTGCAGGGTGTACGGAGGAGCAAGCGATCTCGGCCCTTCAAGAACATGGATCTGTAATCGCAGCCGTTGATGCATTACTTCCGAAGACCACTGTATCCGGTGCAAAGTACATTCCTTCTGTTGCAAAGACTACTCACGAGTCTGATCCTGAACAAGAGCTGAGATGTGCGACGGGGCGGGCACTCATGGACAAGCTTACCGCTGTAACCTCAGCCGCCCACTCGAAAATCCGATCCGGGCAGTCGTTGGCGGGGGGCGTGGTAGGGCAGTCGGATCAGTAGATACCTGTTGGACGCGTGGTTGTTCGGGTTCCGCAATCGGATGTTCGCGTTGGAAGTCCTCCACCATATTCGCAATTCTTCCTGCTTCAGTGAAGATGTTCATCGAAAGAATATGTTCGCGAACAAGTTTCTGTTGTGACGCATAGGTCTCAGCATCATCAAGTCGTTCGATCTGGGCAATCCATTCGTCCGCCGCATCACGTATACATGCAATCCCAGCCGGAACGATCCACTCTTCAACACCTTCGGTCGTGCCAACCGGATCGGTGCTATTGATGTCTGGCTTCGAGTAAATGACCGGAATACCGTTGTACATCGCCTCGACCGCAATGCGTCCAAAACTCTCATACTTGGAGGGTAGAAGCAGAATACGGGTTCTCTTCAAGACGTTGCGAATATCATCATCAAATGGAATCCACTCGACGTTCGATGGTGCAGCGGGAACCCATAGCTCACCGTAATACGGACGGACAGCCAAGAACTTGCGATTCGGCATACGCTTCGCAAGCTCAATGAATTGGGATACGCCCTTGTTGACGTTTGCGTTCACAAGAGTAATCGCATCCCCGTTCGGGGGCTCGTCCATTTTGATCTTGCTCTCATGCATGAGCGGACGAACTGTTCCCGTGCGAACAATCGACGAAGGGAACACTGCTTTCTTGCGGAAATTTGCCTCCATCGTGCGGTTGATAAAGAGAAACATCTCAACCCACTTCGATGACGCGAGATCGGTAACCGCTGAATATCTGCCATCGAAGTGTGCAGTTGCAACGATCGGACGATGATATCCGCGTGAGTTAATCTTACGAACGTGTGGCAATGCTGGGGCGTGCGGACAGATCCATATCTGGCTTGACTCCATCAATGCACCTGCTGCAGTGTAGTGCATGAACCGGAATCCACGATAGACTCCACCATTATATCCTTCTCTCGGACGCTCCGTCGTCAGAAATGTGATCGAATGACCACGTTTCTGAAGTTCAATAGCTAAGTCAATATCGTGAAGAAACGCCCCACATAAGTCGGGCATTCGCGTTGCAAAAAAGAGAACTCGCATTATGTAGAACCTTCGACTCGCGTTTTCTTAACTAAGCGTGAAGAATCACCCCCCCATGTCCAACTCTGAACCCAGTTATTAGGATTCGAATACTCGGACTGCTTAACGGGGATAAGTGGCTGGTAGTAGTTGGGGATCGTCTTGTCCATGATCGTAGACGCCTCCTTCTTAGCACGCTGAAGCTGTGCGTGGATAAGACTGGACTCATCCTCAACTGAACCAGCCTCGCGTCCGCGACCGAGGTTCGGTGTCGTGGAGAACGGGCGAATCCACAGCTGCTTCGGTCCCTTAACGCGAAGACCGTCCGAATCACCCCAGCGGAGATCGGAGTTTGTGTCGATCTCGCACGGGGCACCCATGCCATATCCACCGCGAGCAATCATACCCGGCTGGTCAGCCATTGCAGACGCGGGGCTCAGAGTGCCAGAGCAGTCACCGAACAGCGAAGTCTGACGTCCGAGTGCGGCATCGTTTGCAAAGTTCTGGTCTGCGATATGTGATTGATCCACATTGCCACGGGTGTTGGCAAAAAACCAGTCAACTGTATTGGTCGACATCCTCTTATCATGAAACCCAGAAAGTTTCATGGAAAACGGACGGTAGTAGAATAAACCTAACCTGTCTCAAAATGCAGCCTTCTGACTGGCACGAACATGATAATCGCGGCGAGTATGTTGTTGACGTCTTCGGACGCTTGCGAGACAAGTCTGTGGCATGCGTGCGAATCACTGGATTCAAGCCGTATTTCTATGTTGCCGGTGCTAACCCCGGAGGCAACGCTGTACAGGTCAAGAAATATGACGCAATGGCTGGCTTCAACTGTCTTCACATGATTGATGTCTGGAAGGTCGTTTGCAAGTCTCTCAACGAGTACCACACGAAGGTGCGTGAGTTGAAGGGTCGTATGCTCTTCGAGTCAAACCTTCCGCCGTTTCTCCGCCTTCTTCACGAACGTCACCTCGGTCCCGGCAGCCCGATTCGGTTTGAGGGTGATGAGGTCGAGATTCCTGTCGATCCAGAGACGGATGAACCGAAGTACAACGTTGATCAATTCTACGAGTGCGACTGGAAGACGGTATCCCCTGCAACTGGTGATATTCCGTTGAAGGTGGCATGTTATGATTTGGAGATGTACTCGAAGTCGGGTCTCTTTCCTCGTGCGGAGATGGGTGACCCGATTGTTCAGATCGGCATCTCATTTCGCTGGTCTGATGCGATGATGACTCCCATCTGTAAGAAGGTCTTCGTTGTAGGTAGCGTCGATCCCTCGGATGAGGCGGAGTTCATCTCCTGTCAGAGCGAAGAGGACATGCTTCTGAGGTTCGCAGCCTGCGTTCGTCACGAGAACCCAGATATCATGACTGGGTACAACACCTTTGGTTTTGATGACGCCTACATTGAGGACCGTTGCAAGAAGCTGGGTATCCTTGAAGAGATGAATCTGTCGCGCGGACCTCCGGCATTCACTCGTGAGAAGACGTTAAAGTTCTCTGAGACGAAGAAGTTCGAGCTTGCGTCTGGAAAGTATGAGCTGCGATTCATCTCCATGCGTGGTCGGCTGTGTATCGATCTGCTTCTGAACATGCGTCGTGAACACTCGCTTGATTCATTCAAGCTTGATAACGTTGCATCCGTCTTTCTTCGAGACAAAGTAGTATCCTATCAAAACAATGTGGTCACGACGAAAAGTACTCGTGGCCTTTGTGTGGGTAACTTTGCCCGCTTTGATGTCGTGGGAAATACTACAGATCCATACCGCGAGGGCGAAAAGTTTAAGGTCATTGCCATCCAGGGAAACACCTTTACGGTAGACGCTCCATCTGACCTGTTCTCTGATCTAACCGAGAAAGAGCGGAAGTCACTCGAATGGACGTTCTCAAAGGACGATGTAGAGCCACATGAGCTGTTCGATCTCCATGCGAACGGCGGTCCGGCTGGACGTGCGAGGATTGCGAAGTACTGTATTCAGGACTGCGATCTTGTTCTGACTCTGATGGCAAAGCTTGACACCATTATCAATGCCCGCGGTATGGCTGATGTGTGCAAGGTGCCGATGCAGTTTGTTCTCATCCGTGGACAGGGGATCAAGATCTTCTCGGCTGTCGTATACTATGCGTCTCAACGAAACCAGATCATTCAGACACAGCAAGCCCTCGAAGACGATGGTGGATATGAGGGTGCCATCGTGATCAGTCCGAAGATCGGAATGTATCTAGATCAGCCGATCTCTGTTCTGGACTTCAATTCTCTCTATCCATCGAACATGATCGCATGGAACATCTCGCCTGACACGCTGGTTAGCAAGCGGGTCTTTGATCAGAACGACAAGCAGATTGACTCCCAGTGCGAGGGGTTGACCTATCCGGCAATGCAGAAGCTGAAAGCACAGGGCTATGTTCTTGAAGAGATTGAGTACGATGACAAGGAGACAGGTGGAAAGACAGTCTGTACATATGTTCAGCCTACGAAGGAGCAGCCGATGTTGATGGGTGTTCTGCCGAAGACGTTGGAGATCCTGCTTGCGAAACGAAAGGAATATAAGCAGATGATGGAGGATCCTAAATATGACGAAGCTCAGCGATCTGTATACAACGGCCTCCAATTGGCGTACAAAGTGGTTGCCAATTCCGTGTATGGACAGACAGGCAGTCGAACATCTCCTATCCGAAAACTCTGTGTCGCCGCGTGTACAACGGCAGCGGGACGAACAGCCCTCTATTACGCAAAGCAAGTCGTTGAAGAAGAGTTTGGAGCTAGTGTCGTCTACGGAGATACGGACTCCATCTTCGTCAAGTTCCCCACTAAGGATCTCGCTACCTCCATCGAACTAGGCATCAAGGCTGGTAAGCGAATCACTGCAAAGATGGCTCGCCCACCGTACAAGATTGCTTACGAGAAGACATTCCATCCCTTCATTCTCTTCTGCCGCAAGCGATACGTAGGGATGAAGTATGAAGAGGACCCCGATCCGAAGAAGGCAAAGCGTATGTCCATGGGCATCGTTCTCAAACGCCGAGACAATGCCCCGATTGTAAAGGACGTGTTCGGTGGGGCATTAGATATCCTTCTACAAGGAGGAACAGTCAAGAACGCCCAGTCGTTCGTTCGCGACAGTCTACTTGATGTCCTGAACAACCGAGTCCCGATTGAGAAGTTCATTGTCTCGAAGTCACTACGCGATGATTACAAGAACCCAGAGCAGATCGCACACCGTGTGCTAGCTGACCGTATGGCAGAGCGTGATCCCGGAACAGCACCCAAGGTCGGTGACCGAATTCAGTATGTCTACGTGGATGAGAACAAGGGTGCTGGCAAGCAAGGTGACCGCATCGAACATGTAGACTATGTGAGGGCGAACAACCTCAAACCTGATACACACTTCTATATCTCTAATCAGATACAGAACCCAGTCGCACAGCTCTTCGCATTGTGTATCGAGCAGCTAGATGGATACAAGGCCCCCGTCAGTCCATCCTATCCATCTCTCTATGAGAAGTATCGCAAGTCCATTCCACAGAAGATGCCTGACTTGAACGCCGATGATGTCGAAGAGGAAGTGACCCTTGCTGTTCTCAAACACAAGGAGAAGCAGATTGATTCGCTCGTGTTTCTGCGTTCAACTGCAATCGCCAACGAAGTGCGGAAGACTACGCGTGGACCCATGGACATGTTCGTAAGGAAAACGGAAAAAGTCCCTTCAAAATAAGACCGTTGCGATGGACTTCACACCTCGACCTACGATCGAGATTCCAGAGGATCCGTTTGCCGAACCGGATCCGGTCTTAAAAGAACAACGAAGAAAGAGAATCGATGACATCATTAACCTTCCAACGAATGGTGCTGTTGAACACTGGTTTCGCAAGCATTTCATTCGCATCGGACCACCATGTAAGTGGCTAACAGATGCTGATTACATGGCTGAGTGCATAGATCCGTACCCCTACGAAAAAGAGTACATCTTCTTCTGTATGAAATAGCTTTCGCACCACCGTGTATAAGTGACAATGTCAACAATTAATCACGGAGTCATCACGGTCTTGCGGGACCTCATCGAAGCAGATACAGCATTTTTTCGTGTAGCATCAGTCCTTCCACCAGCGGAGAGAACGCGAGTGTTGGGGAACCGTAATCGCATGACACATGATATCCTCGGAATCCTTCGAATCGTTCTCCGTCCCACGAACACTCGCTTTGTGGTAAACATACCTCTTGAACAGAACTGGCAGAACCCGATGGAGGACGTCCGCGTAACGCCCAGTGCGGAACAGGTCACTCACGCCCTCGAGCATGATATTGCGGTCACAGACGGAAACTGTGCGGTCTGTCAAGAGAGCATGACACAAGGGTCTCGTCTTCGCAACTGTCGCCACATCTTTCATCAGGCGTGTATCACGAACTGGTTCGCGATGAGTTCCCGTTGCCCTGTGTGCCGGGACGACGTGCGGCACGTATCGGATCATCCTGAACCCACACCTTCTGACGAAGAATCTCATTGACCTCCGGACTGAACTTTGTCAACGGTGCAGGTGGAGGAAGCGTGTCCGACTGTCCATATTGAAGCTGCTGGAACATTCGACGTACATCATGTTGACATGACTTCGCAAGGGCATTGACGTCTTGTGTTGGAAACAATGGAATCAGATCAGCCGGCTTCGGGGGATAACAACGAATCACCTCAATCGCAGATGTCTTAAAAATACGAGGCAATTCATTACACGTCATTAAAATTGGCAGAGTGCGTGTTGGAGAAACCATCCACTCTACTAGTTTACGCTGGGCATGTGAGTCTGACCCATCAATTTCATCAAGGAGCAAACATGACGTCTTTGTGTCTCCGCGAAGGAGCGAACTGATACTCCGGCTATTACGGTAACTGGCTACAAGACGTGCGACATCATCGTGACTACGCATCGTCTGCGTGGCATTGATTTCGAGTGGCTCCATTCCACAACTGCGAATGGACGCAAGTGCCATGGTTGTTTTCCCGATCCCCGGCGGACCGTGAAGAAGGATAACCGTTGAATGAGGTTTCGTTGTCAAATAGGATCTCAGGCGACGTTTTACATCAGTGTGTCCGACGACGTCGTCAAGAATGAGAGGTCGTTGGGTCTCACTCCACATATCTGAGTTTCATACGAGACGAGAAAATGCTTGTAAAGAGAACAATGGATGTCCCGCAACATGTCCTTCGGAGTCTCTTTCGAGACACTCCGTTTCCGCTGATTCAACACCATGTGGACTCCTACAATGCGATGTTGGAAAGTCGCATTCCGTTATTTATCAAAGCATCGAATCCTCATGAATTAGAGCTTCCAGAGGGACGGTATATCCGCGTATTCATCGGTGGACGTGATGCAAGTAAACTTCGCTGGTCTAGTCCAGTAGATGACATCGGAAACGCTTTGCTTCCCCACGCATGTAGGTTAGATGATCAGACCTATGCAGTGAGTCTGACGGCTGACTTGGAAATTGAGTATATCATGCCCGGACACCCGACGGTTGTTCGCGAGTTCAAGGACGTGTTGATCGGTAAGATTCCCTTGATGTTACGCAGCCGTCTTTGCTACCTGACTGCGATGGATGGATATGAAGTGGGTGAGTGCAAGTTCGAGCTTGGTGGATACTTCATCGTGGACGGTGCAGAGAAGGTTCTGCTGACACAGGAGAAGCTTGGTAACAACATGATGTATTCTGGAAAGAGGATCCGCCCGTCCGGACAGGGGACGGAGGAAGCAGCGGTGAAGGGAGACATGGGATATGTGTCGAAGGATGAGTTCTATACAGGTATTCGCTCGGTGTCAGAGGATGCGAGCCGTGGTCCGTATTCTCATTTCTTGATCATCCCTGATCGCAATAAGTATGAGGAGAATCCAGAGAAGGGTGGCGGACCTCCGAACTTCGGACAGCATGGACGCGTGGCTGTTATTACGCTGCCTGGCTTCAATGATCCGGTTCCGCTCATCAGCGTGTTCCGTGCGTTGGGATGCGGGTCCGATAAGGATATCTATGAGACGACGCTGATCGGTGTGCCAGAGTCAGAGAGGTCTGCGTACGATGACCTGTTCGCGACGCTGGTTCTGAGTCACGAGGCATGGCTCAAAGACCAAACCGATATGGATGTGTTGAAGAAGCGGACACATACTCGTAGCCGCCTTGAAATCGTTCGCATTCTTCACGACATGCTTTTTCCCCACGTCGAGGGATCCGAAGACACAGGGTCACTGTTCCGTCGCAAGGCATATCATCTCGGACTCATGTTGAAGAACACGATGGATGTGATCCTGGGTCGCAAGCCGAGTTCAGACCGCGACCACTTCCAGTACAAGCGTCTCGAAACATCGGGCGATCTCTGCTTCGGCGAGTTCCGTCGTATCTTCCGCGAATCGTCAAAATCAATGCTTCTTGAACTGGATAAGAAGGTCAATCAGTTCGAGCGTCAGACCTACGCAGGTCCTAACCTTTCTAGCGTATTCCAGCCTGAGACGGTCGGCTTCTTCTGGCGTCCCTATCGTATGCTCAATGAGTTCTTGAAGTCCTTCAAGGGTGCGTGGGGTGGTCGTGACGGAATCGCACAGGAACTCAGTCGCGTTTCGTACGTTGGTGTGGTGTCACATCTTCGTCGCACGAACCTGGACATGGACCGCACGTCAAACAAGCCTGAACCGCGAAGGTATCATGGCTCACAGATGGGGTTCATGTGTCCGATCGATTCACCAGATGGACGCAATATTGGATACATCAAGTCGCTTGCCGTTCTAGCCCAGATCTCAACTGCGTTCCCGTCTGCGAAGGTACGTGAGCTGCTTGTTCAGTCAAAGATGATTCGATTCCTGGCTGACATTCACCCGTCGACGTGGAATCCGATGTGGACGCCGGTCTTCCTTAACTCTGACCTTGTCGGTGCGTGTGTTGGCAACACTCGTGCGTTGGTTGAGATGCTCGTGACATCACGCCGTAATGGAACCATTGATCGGAGTGTTTCAATTGGGTGGAGTCCTGTCAATAACCTTCTTCGCATCACCTGTGACTCTGGACGTCCGATTCGCCCGGTCTATCGCGAAGGTGTGAACATGGACACCATTCGTGGAACGAAGACATGGCAGGAGATTGCTGCAAACCTTGACTACATTGATTCGCTTGAAACTGATTGTAGCCGCATCTCATTGACGCCGTTTCACCCAGAGCTTCGATCAGAGATTCACATGTCCTTCAACCTGTCTGCATTGACTAACCTGACACCGTTCTCTGATCACAATCCCGGAACCCGTAACGCATTCGCAATCGCACAGACGAAGCAGACAGCCTCATGGTATCACACAAACTACACAAAGAGGTTCGATACAATCTCATTAATGTGCGTGACTCCTCAGAAGCCGCTGACGCAAACCTGGATGTATCGCGAGATCATGGGCCCGGGCGGATGTATGCCGTATGGGGAGAACGCACTCGTAGCGATCACGACCTATGGTGGATACAATCAGGAGGACTCGGTCATGCTCAACGGAACCTCGATGCAGCGTGGCATGTTCCAGACCATCTATTTCCACAGCTACAAGGTCGAAGAGGACATGATTGATCCTGCATCACAGACGCATACTGAGATCGTGAACGTTCTGACATCATCTGCACACCGCGAATCGGTGAAGCGAAAGGAGGGAATGGAATATGAGGCACTCGATGGGGCTGGACTTGTGAAGGTCGGGACCATGGTAACTGGCAACACTGTTCTCGTGGGAATGATTAGCCCAGTTATCGATGCAACAGGACACGTTACCGGATATCGCGATGTATCCATGACCCCGAAGCGTGATCAGCGTGGACGTGTCGACGCAGTCTACCAGTTTTCGACGCAGGATGGATTACGTGGAGTGAAGATCCGTATCTCAGAGGAGCGGTATCCGGTTCTCGGAGACAAGATGGGAAGCCGTCACTCGCAGAAGGGAACGGTCGGAATGATTCTTCCCGAGGAGGACATGCCCTTCACGTCACGCGGAATTCGCCCCGACATCATCTTCAACCCTCACGCAATCCCTACGCGTATGACGATGGGTCAGTGGCTGGAAAGTTCGTACAGCCGCTTAGCCTTGAAGCAGGGTGCATTCGTCGATGCGACGCCGTTCACAACCACTGGACGGGTTGACACCTTGAAGAAGATCCTGACCTCGCAGGGATTTGAGCCGTTCGGAACAGAGGTGCTGTACAATGGAATGACAGGCGAACAGATGGAGGTGGATATCTTCATGGGTCCGACGTATTACCAGCGAATGAAGCACATGGTTGAGGACAAGATCAACTACCGTGCGACGGGTCCTCGCAAGGCATTAACACATCAGCCGCTGGAAGGACGCTCAGATGAAGGTGGTATGCGTATCGGTGAGATGGAGCGTGATGCACTGTTCGCACACGGTCTTTCGAGGTTTGCAACAGAGAGCTTCATGGAGAGGTCGGATAAGGCAGAGGTTCTCTACAACAAGGAGTCGCAGATGCTGGACGTCAGCCGCGACAAGCTGGAAATGCCCTACGCGATGTTCCTCTACACGCGAGAGCTGGAAGCGATGCACATCACGGTGCAGCTAAAAACCGAGTCCGTCTGAAAACGGATTCCGCTCCGCCAGGGGGTAGAGTAGCATCAACAAACAAGATGTCTTCCTATTCCGCACTCGCACTCGCACGCTACCCGAATGACGCCAACCTCCGCAAGGACTACGCCCGCCGCCTCGAGCATTGCAACCTCCAGCCTGCCTACCATATCCAGCTGCCTGGCGGTGACCTCTACCCCTGCCACTGCGAGCCTCTCATGGAGGACGATACCAAGGGCTGGCAGGTCGTCAACCGTCGCCGCCACGTCAAGAAGATCAAGACCGTTGTCGATCTCGAGGAGGAGGCCGACATGAACAACTGGGATGACGTGGAGCATTACGGAGGTGCAACCTACGTCAACACGAACAACTTCGAGCACAACGGCTCGCTGTTCGACATTGGGAGCCGCTTCTAAGCCCGCAACCCAACCCAACAAAAAACAAACTTTTTAAGTTTACTCGCTTAAAGGTAAGGATGGGGGATACAGTAGTGAAGATGTCTGACCACATTTACGTAACAAAGCGTAACGGTTCTCGGGTCCCCGTATCTTTTAATGAGGTTCTGACTAGGATTCAGAGGCTCGCAGATGGGCTCGACCACGTTAATCCTGACTTGGTCGCACAGAAGGTTTGTACTCAGATTCAGGATGGGATTAAGACATCTGAGTTGGATGAGTTTGCAGCAGAGGTCTGTGCGATGATGCAGGCCAGGCATCACCCTAACTACGGTAAGTTAGCTGCTAGGCTAGTGATTGATAATCATCAGAAGAACACGCCGTGCCGTCTGATTGATTCAGCCCAGGTGCTGTTTGATGAGGGCGTGGTGTCAGAGGAGTATTACAAGGCTGCCCAGAACCTGGAACTTGAGGGTATGATCGAGTATTCTCGTGACTTCATGTTCGAGTATTTTGGGTTCAAGACGTTGGAGAATGGGTATCTCCTCCGTCGTCGTGATGGGCGTATCTGGGAGCGTCCTCAACACATGTGGATGCGTGTCTCCATGCAGTTGCATGGTGACAACTATCCTAAGGTGAAGGAGACGTATGATGCGATGAGCCGAGGTTACTTCATCCACGCAACGCCTACTCTTTTTAATGCTGGAACGAAACATGCCCAGCTCAGTTCATGCTTTTTGGTCAATTCGCAGGAGGATTCGATCAAGGGCATCTACGACACGCTCGGCGACTGTGCCCAGATCAGCAAGTGGGCTGGCGGCGTGGGTCTGTCCGTTCACGACATCAGGGCCCGCGGTGCGTTGATCAAGGGAACGAATGGCAAGTCCACCGGTCTGACTCCCATGTTGAAGGTCTACAATGATACTGCGAAGTATGTGAATCAGGGTGGAAAGCGTAATGGGTCGTTCGCGATCTACCTCGAACCCTGGCATGCAGACATTGAGGAGTTCCTGCGTCTCAAACTGAACACCGGTAACGAGGAGGAACGTGCCCGCGACCTGTTCTATGGGCTATGGATGTCTGATCTTTTCATGGAGCGTGTGGAGAAGGATGAGATGTGGTCACTGATGTCGCCCGATGAGTGTCCTGGTCTCTCCGATTGCTGGGGAGCCGAGTTCTGTCAGTTGTATACCAAGTATGAGAAAGAGGAGAAGTTCATGAAGCAGATCCCTGCGAAGAAGCTGTGGCAGATGGTTCTTGATTCCCAGATCCAGACGGGAACCCCGTATCTGCTCTACAAGGACGCATGTAACGCAAAGTCGAATCAGCAGAACCTCGGTACGATCAAGAGTTCCAACTTGTGTGCAGAGATCATCGAGTACACGAGCCCCGAAGAGACAGCGGTCTGCAATCTGGGATCTCTTGCCCTTCCCAAGTTCGTAGAGAATGGTGTATTCAACTTCGGAAAGCTGCGTTCGTATACGTCGATCCTCGCCCGCAACCTTGACATTGTCATCGACAAGACCTATTACCCCACGGACAAGTGTTCTCGCTCGAACTTCCGTCACCGCCCGATCGGGATTGGTGTTCAGGGACTTGCAGATGTGTTCGCACTGCTGCGGATGCCCTGGACGTCAAAGGCTGCCGCTGACCTCAATCGCGAGATCTTTGAGAACATCTACTTTGCTGCGGCAACAGAGAGCATGCTCCTGTCTACCCGCGATGAGTGGCGTGGTCTTACTCTCAACGGACATGCATCGTACCTGAGTTTTGCGGGTTCGCCGATGAACCAGGGAAAGATGCAGTTCGATCTCTGGAATGAGAAGCCGAAGACATCGTATCTGGACTGGGATAACCTGCGTAAGCTGTGTTCAGGCGGTATGCGAAACTCACTAATGATTGCACTGATGCCCACTGCGTCCACATCACAGATCCTAGGTAACAATGAGTGTTTCGAGCCGTTCACCTCTAACCTGTATTCCCGTCGTGTCCTCGCAGGTGAGTTCATCGTCATCAACAAGTATCTGGTCGAGGATCTCGTCGCCCGTGGGTTGTGGACATCTGACATCCGCACCTCGATCATTGCGAACAATGGATCCGTGTCAGGTATGTCCGAGCTTCCCGAGGAACTTCGCGAGCTGTACAAGACGTCGTGGGAGATTCCGATGAAGACATTGATCAATATGTCTCGTGACCGTGCACCGTTCGTCTGCCAGTCACAGTCTCTGAACCTGTTCATCGCTGACCCTACTTATTCGAAGCTGTCGAGCATGCACTTCTATGCGTGGAAACAAGGCTTGAAGACCGGGTGCTATTACCTACGAACCAAGGCAGCTGCGAAGGCACAACAATTCACAGTCGAACCTCCGGCGTGCGTTACTTGCTCGGCATGATTGGAGGAGCCATGTGCGACGTGAAAATTGTATGTACGTTTAAACAAAATGTCTGATCTCGCCCCGCCCAAGAATGTTGAGTCCGAGTCCGATGAGGAGAAGGTCGAGATGGGTGGCCGCCGCCGTCGCCGTCACACCCTCCGTGCCGCGAAGGGTACCCGCTTCAAGGCGAAGACGCTCAAGCGTCTCCTGAAGAGTGCCGGCCTCAAGTCTACGGGCAAGAAGTCGACTCTCCGTGCCCGTGCCCGCAAGGCCCACCTCATCCGCGGGGGCGGCGTGGCTGAGACGGCTGCTCTCGTTGGTGGCCGCCGTCGCTAGACATTTCTTCTGCGTTAAATAGAAAATGCACGGACTTAAGGCAAAGACACTGAAGCGTATGCTGAAGAAGAAGGGACTCAAGACGTCGGGCAAGAAGGCGACCCTGCGTGCCCGTGCGAAGAAGGCCCACCTCATCCGCGGCGGTGGTCTGATCAGTGCCGACAACCTGCAGTCTCCGGCTGCCGGACCCGGCTCGCTGACGGGCGGCGGTCTCAAGGCGAAGACGCTCCGTCGTATGCTGAAGAAGGCGGGACTCAAGGCGTCTGGCAAGAAGGCGACACTCAAGGCACGTGCGAAGAAGGCCCACCTCGTTCGTGGCGGCATGGTCCCGACTGATGAGGGTGCAGCAGCACTCTAGATGTAAGTTTTCCTCGCGTAAGAATAAATGTCTGGAAACATGATCAAGACTGCTGATGGAAGCGTTGTCCCTGCTGGTACCCTTTCTGCCTACCCCGCACCTATGGCCGGCGGCCGTCGTGGACTGAAGGCGAAGACGCTCAAGCGTATGCTGAAGAAGGCGGGACTCAAGACCTCGGGCAAGAAGGCGACCCTGCGTGCCCGTGCGAAGAAGGCCCACCTCGTTCGTGGTGGTGCCGTGGGCGTGGGTATTGTCGGCAGCACGGAGACTGCGGCGACAGTCGGTGGTGTTCGTCGCCGCACGAGCAAGTTCCGCTTTCCCAGGTGGTAAATCTCTTACAACTTAACAAATGAAACGCACAATCAAAAAACGAACACGCAGGGCTCGGAAGCGAACCCGACGTGTGCGGCGAGGTGGATATGGATCGAATGTATTTAGTGGTGTTGCGAACTTCTAAAAGCACCCAGCGATCTCAGAAATCAGAGTAAAGAGTTCATCAGAGAATCCGTAATGCGAACCATTTGCCTCCATCGGCGGAGGACGACGACTCGACGTAGTCTTTTTGTGGCAGAGACTCACAATCACATCCTGGGGAGAAAACTCCCGACACATCTGTTCACGACCGTGAATGAATGCGTCTGCTTCGGCAATCTGCTGATCTGGGAATCCACGTTCAGTCCAGAATGCCCGTGTGAAACATAGAGTGGCTTCACTGACTCGCTTTGACATGTCCAGGGTAATCGGAGGGACATTCATGAACGACTTCGTCTCATGAATCTCGTAACACGGAAGAACCGTAGAGAACAGGCACTCCTTGCGAGGCTCTGCGATCATGTGGGCGACACGCGTAAGGACTGAGTTGTTGGGGTACACGTCATCATCGTCCATCATCACGAGGACATCATGCTTCGCCTTCGAGATCGCAAGGTTACGCTTTGCACCGATTGTCATCGGCTCATCAACCAGCACATAGGTGACGTTCGGAAGGTCAGACACCATGTCCTTAATCGGATCCGTGCCGTCGTCAACGATCACCCACTCTACCAGTTGCTCTGGGTAGGTCTGGGCAAGGAAGCAATACTTCGCCAGAGGAATGAACATGCGACGGTCACGTGTAAGAGTGATGATCGAAACAGGTGGAAGATCCGCCTCCTTCGGCAGCCTATCCTCAAGCGAGAACGGTGTCAGTCCCAGAAAGAGGGCATCGAGACGATACAGCATACTCTTCACGAATGCCTCATGCCTGTCCTCATAGGTTTCGCGGCTGTCCATCGTGATGCCCTTGATCTCCTCAGGCGTGAGCTTAGTGTATGCGATCAGTGCATCTGCAAGCGAATCGACGTTGACATCCTCAAGAACACCGAGACACTGGGGGTGGGCCATCACCTTTGCATTCGAGACCCAGAGTGCATTCTTCACAAGCTCGCGATGGGCTTCGATAGGACTCAGAATCGGGATACAACCAGCCGACAGTGCTTCATTGACTGCGTGACCAAACCCTTCCGCAGCAGACGTACATACAACAAGCCCACATGTGTGGAGCAGGGCATCGTACTCTTCGTCTGGAATGACTTCACCTCGCACTGTGATCTTGCCCTTGATTCCCTCGGGGATGTCGCCGATGGGAACCGCAGAAGGCAGGTGAACAATCGTCAAGTGCGGAAGCTTCTCAAAGACATCTGGTGTCTGTAAGAGAATGCGAGAATATGCTTGAAGGATCGGCTTAGGATGACGCCAGACGTTGGTTCCCACTGGGACAAATCCCTTTGATGGATCCTTGTTGACTTCATACTTCTTATCGATGGACGTCCATCCAACATACTTCACGTTCGGAGTCCACCCGAGAAAGAGCTTCTCTGCCTCACGTGTCTTGACCCAGATCTCGTCGACCATCTGTGCATAGGGCTTGAACGTCTGATACGTCCACTCCTGATTCGGCAGCCAGATGTTCTTGCCTGCGTGGACAAACAGGGCGGGATTGATCACCTCAATGAAGAAGTTGATATCAGCCGGTGGGCAGTGTGGGTGGCGATGATGAACGTGCCGAATCTGTGCATCCTTTCCCAACACATGGGCTACAAGTCCGTGAAGAATGGAGACATCCTGTGAGACGCCTGTATTCTTTCCGAAGGTTCCGATGAAATTTACCCTCATTATGTTACTTCATGTTCCGTTTCGTAAATGTCTTCCGCACGCGGTTTTTAAAGGTCCGACGACGAAGGTTCATTCGCTTCCATGACACAGGATCACGGGGTGCACAGTGTGTCAATGCGATGGGTCTGTCACGAAACCACTCCTGTGTCCCGATGGTTAGGAAGGGAATAGGTTTGGCAGTCTCGATTTCAGAGAACTCCTGAGTCAGGTGAAAGCATTTGTTATACATCTTTTCACCTCCATATCCATAGAACTCATCCGTTAGCTCTTTGCAGTACTCTGCGTCATCGAGCTTGAGTTCTGTTCCCGTCCATCGCAGTCCGTCAATCGGGCGATACATGCCCCAGGATGATTCCCAGATATACCAGCGAGATCCTTCGTGAAGGAAGACTCGATCTTGAAACCTCAACATTACCTACTTCAGAAAAATGATTTGAGTTCTCCCGTACGCGTTCCATAGATATGCATGTCCTTAGGACGCTCGATAGGCTCAGGGAAGTCGAGGATGTCCTTGCGGAACCGCTTGTAGGCTACGATCTCCACCATGATGCGATTCGATGCGTAAGCGACTACACGCTGGTTGAGTTTATCAAGCTCTGCAGCCACCTCCGATGGGTCGTTCTCTGCATACTGTAGGTAGTAGCTTCGCATGATCAGCGAAAGGTCGGCCTCACTCTGCTCACCGATATCATACTCACCCTTGCTCGCCGCAAGAACTGCATCGTGAATCTTCTGCTGAAGGTTCGCCTTGTTCGCCTCGCTGAAAAACACCGTGTTCAGCGGCGTGTTGGTGTGGCGATACTGAATCTGCTCTGCGACCAGTGCGGGGATCATCGCCGGCTCATGCATAGTGTAGAGTGTTCCACGCGGAATCGACATCTTCTCCTCGCTATCCGAGAGGGGGAGGCGACCTGTGTGCTTGGGTGCGTTGGGAATCGCAGTTCCAGTGTAAAAATCAGACAGACTTTGGACCCAGTCCTGGACCAGAGACGACATTTGTGTAGAGGGAGGAAATTACTGTGTAATCTTCCCACCAAGCTGTCCGGTGTCCGGCTCAAGACATGTCAGTTCAAGCGTATAGGTCGGTTGAAGAGACGTATTCAGAAAGGGGAGGCTTGCTACGAACTGAATAGGGTTCACGTTGTACTGAATGGGAAATGAGAACACGTTGTAGTTGTTTGCGTCCACTGCATTCGGATAGGTCGGGGTCACATCGCCGGTCGAGTTCACAGTCAAGAAGTTAGGAATCAGAAACCCGTTGTATGACGTATCGTACGATGCAGTACGAGGGGTGTTTGAGTCACGAGGAACGAACAGACCATTGCTATTCGCAACATAATCGAGCAATTCGAGAACAGGGAACGATCCTGTAGCCAAAAGACCAGCGACCTGAACCTTATCTGAATTGGTTGCAATCAATGCCGACTTGATAATGTTTGATAGCGAGGCTGAGTCGAAGACAACGCGATCGCCCACACGCAGTTCGTTGTTATTGAAAAATTGATTGGTACCGGTGAAACATTTGAGGAAGAGCTGATTCGAATCGGACTGAATGAGAGTAATGCTCAGTGCATCATTCTGGGTGAACGAAAGGCCATCGGGATCCGTCACAGTCAACTTAAGCTGATGGAGGTTCGTGATGGGACTCTGAAAGACCATTGTCTCAGCACCCCACGGCTCATAGTCATAATGCTGAACGCCCACATCGATGTTGAAGTTAGTCTGTGTACGCGTCTTCTGCGTCATGACTGAGAAGGCCCTACGCATGGCTTCGTTGCCTCCCACGTACTTACCCGGGTACTCGTTGAGATTGAAGAGCAGATAGGGATAGGTTGCAAATGTGGAATAAGACTTGTTCGCCAACTGAGTCTGAAGAGTCCCATTGGCACCGTAGTTCGAGAGATCAACCGCAGTGGCATTTGAGTTAACAAGGATCGGGATACTGAGAAACTGCCTCTGTGGCAACAACGCACGGACGAGGCGAATCGACTGAACATTAGATGGTGTGAACACGCTTCCAAACCCAAGACCAGACGGGTTGATCGTATAGCCAGTATCATAGGCTAAAAAGTTGCCCTTGGGAAGCGATGAGTTGTACGGAGGGTAAAAAGTATTTGAGATGTACCAGCCCTGTGTGTTCGGTAGTCCAGGCTGTGTATTGAGAACACCGACAGAATTTGCACCGAAGGTTGGGACGAATGGATTGTTTGTATAGACAGGTGGTGCAGATCCGTTAAGGGACTGACTTCCAAAGCTGTAGGTGAGGTTACTGTATGGGTTCGGTTGTGATACCCAGTTCCGCTGGGAGGTATCGATCACAACGTAATGCTTCACGGCCACTGTCTTTGGTGTAGCTTGAACAGAGTTCGCATCATTTCGAGTCCCCATGTCTGGGCCTAAGAAACGTGGATCGCCTTGAAACTCGATCCCGTTTCTAGGAGACTGCTGTAACATACGCGGATCTGTTGTGTAATTCGGAAGGGCAGCCCTATCGGTTGCCCGAAGAACGGCATTGTAGTCCATAGTCTTTGTTCTTTACACTTGCTCTAAATCGGCAAGCCACAACTTCGCAGCCGTTGTCTCACGGAGCTTCTTGAGCGAATTCATGACCGCCTCGCGTTCTGTGCGGTGCTTCAAGATCACCTCGGCGGTAAAGCTCGAAACCGGAAGACGCAGAATCTCCGCATGGTGTGTGTACTTGTGCTGCGTCAACAGTGCGTCACACTCAGCCTTGGTCTTGCGACGCAGATCGGGGACAGGTGTGTCAAGACACTGGTTTTCAATGAACCTCACGATGTCGTCGTGATACGGCACCTCCTTTTCCAGGGCTGCGATCTGGTGAAGACGGCGAGTCTCATACAATGCCAGACGGACCTCGGCATACTCAATCAGAATGTCGTTGAGCGTTGCGTACTTGGTGATCACGCCCCTGTGGTTGAAGGCGTGCATGTTCGTGGTCTTGACCTTGACAGTCAGAGACTTGACAAGTGCAGCCTCCTCGATTCCCTTGATCCGAATGCAGATATCCTGATCCGTCGAAGTGTCAGAGAAGTCTTTGATACGTCCCTCTGCGAGTTCCTTCTCAAGCCACTCGCGGTAGTCCGCGGTCCACTCGCCGGGAGGCAGCTCGGTGATCACGAAGTCTGTGCCATCCTTGCGATACGCACCTACGACACCCTCTTCGGTATATTTGCCCTTGAATCCCTCAAAGTACGGAGTCAGTGGCGTTGTCAGCGGTGCACCGTTCAGGTGATCCTTCAACATCTGTTTCAGCACCTTCGGATTGCAGGGTGGGATGTTCGTACTGTATCCAGTTCCGATGCCTCGGGCCCCGTTGACAAGGAGCATCGGAAGCACGGGTGCGTACCACTCGGGTTCAACTGGGAGACCGTCATCATCGCGGTACTTCAACACGTCAAAGTCCTCGACCGGCAACAGCTTGCGAACACGAGGTTGGAGATAGGTGTGAATATACCTAGGAGACGCCGCATCCTTTCCACCCTGAATGCGGGTACCGAACTGTCCCTGCGGCACGAGCCATGAGATGTTGTTCGCACCCATGAACTCCTGAGCCATTCCGATAATGGTCTCGTTCAACGAAGCCTCACCGTGGTGGTAGCCTGTGTGTTCTGACACGTACCCTGCGAACTGTGCAACCCTGATCTCTTGTGTCAGGTTTCGCTTGAACGCAGCATAGAGGATCTTCCGCTGTGAAGTCTTCAATCCGTCCATTACGCTCGGGATCGAGCGTTCGAGATTGTAGTAGCTGAAATGAATCAGGTCCTTATGAATGAAGTCGTTGTACGGAAGCTTCTGGCCCGTCGGAATCAAGGCTGAGTGATCGTAGGACTTGAGCCACTCCTTGCGGTCGTCCGCACGCTGCTTGTTGAATGCCAGGTCGATTGACGCATCTGACTCGGGTGTGTATTCAAACTTCACAGCATTGACCTTTGTGAAGTAATCCTTCGCCTCATCACGAGTCGACGTACCCAGTCCCTTGTAATACTTGACCTTCCAGCTGCTGTTCTCCTTTCGCCACTGCTCATACTCGTATTGCGAATAGAACACCTTCACCTCCACGTCGCCCTTGGCTCCTCCGCGAGCCTTCGTCGCCTTCACGATCGGAGTCGCCATGTACGTCAGGAACCCGGGGATCGCAATCAGCTCGTGCCACAGCTCGTGGAACAGGTTGATCAACAGACCGCGGATGTGGCTGCCATCGAGATCCTGATCGGTCATGATCATGATCGAACCGTATCGCAGGTCAGATACGTTCGTATACTTCTTCCCAGACGTCAGTCCAAGAATTTTCTTCAACTCTGCAATCTCCTTCGTCTGCTCGACCTTCGAGTCAGACGTGTCCTTCACGTTCAGGACCTTACCCTTCAACGGATAGACTCCGAACGTCTTGCGTTGCTCCTGGCTGAGACCGCTGAGTGCCATCGCCTTAGCTGAATCTCCTTCCGTGAGGATCAGCGTGCATTTCGCCGAATCCTTGGTTCCTGCGAGAACAGCGTCATCTAGCTTCGGAATCCCAGTGATTCGCGTCTGCTTCTTGCCGTCTGTCTTCGAGTTGTCCTTCGCATCCTTTGCCGACTGTGCTTCGACAATCGTGCTGACAAGGTTCAACTTCGAGACGATCTTCTTCAACGTATCGTCACTCAACTTCGGACTTGAACCGAAGGCTGACTGCTTGGTCGTCAGTGTCTCCTTCGTCTGGCTCGTGAAGCTCGGGTTCTCAATCATCGATGTGATGAACACTGCGAGGTTGTCGCGAACAAGTCCGGGCTTGACCTTGATCTTCTTCTTTGTTTCCAGGTACTCGACCACGTGATTCACGACCTGGCTGGTCACTGTGTCCACGTGCGTTCCGTTCTTTGACGTCCAGATGCCGTTGACAAACGACATCGCGAACTGCTTGTCCGTCGGTGTGTCTGCGATCACAATGTTCCAGCGATCGTTAGGAGACTCTGCTACAACCGTCTCGCACCCGAACGCCTTTGCATACTCGGTCACCGATCGGCACTTGACAAGGTCGCCGTTCCAGGTTACCTTCACATCCTTTCCGAGTGTCATCGCCAGGTCCCATACTCGGCGTTCAATGAGCTGCTTCATCTCTCCGATGTTCGCCATACCGAATCGGGCGAAGTCTGGACTCCACTCGAGGCGAACACATCCCTTTCCTTTGGCTGATTTGACGACCGGAGTTCCGATCTTTGTCATGTTGTCTGCGAACGTCTGCGTGTAGGACAGCTTCCGAACTGGGTCAACGATCTTGACAGTCAGGCTCTTCGCGAAGATGTTGACCAGCTTCACGCCATAGCCGTTCTTTCCACCGACGAGCTTCTTTTCGTCCTTGTTGTAGTTGGTTGAGGTCAGTAGCTCACCGAAGATCATCTGTGGAATCCAGACCTTGTGTTCGGGATGCTGGGCTACGTCAATGGATTCTCCATCGTTCTCAATGCTGAACAGGTCATCTGTACATGTTACCTCGATGTGCTTGACAGGCGTCTCAGACTTCTTCTGACGAAGGCGAATGACGTGGTCATGTGCGTTGACGAGAAGCTCATCGATCAGCTTGTAGAATCCAGGGTTGACGGGCAGAGTTGTAGTCTTGAAGGCATCTCCATCTCGAACGAAGACCTCTTCGGCTGCGGTTTCAATGCTGCCGATGTAGGTGTCGGGAAGGGAGAGGATATGTTCGCGGTGCGTCTGCTTCTTGTAGGCGGAGAGGTCTGACATTTTAGGTGAGATGTGTCCATTGCCCAGTGTTCTTTTCGTTTTGAGAAAGTAAGATGAGCGTATTGTCTCAACCAACACCACAGATCAGTGTCGGCCCACCTCCGACTCTGACGTACCAGGTCAGTGTTACCAATGGACAAGCTTATACGCTTACTGTCTTTCAGACCATCAATGGGGCAGACACTGTTGTTGTGAGTCCAACTGCGTACACCGGAACTGGATCCTTACAGACATATACCTTTACATCACCTGTTACCAGTTATTCGTACTATACACGTGTCTTGATCGGGGCTACAACTACAAATTCGACGTCCGTTCTCTATTACAGCCCATACCAGGGCCCGCAGGGAGTTCAGGGAAATCCCGGTGCAGCTGGACAGCAGGGTCCACTCGGTCCAGTCGGCCCACAGGGTCCACAGGGCTTGCAGGGCGTTGTATCGGTGACGAACTATGTTACCTGCAACTCATTGATCACGTCGGGAACGAGTTCGGGAACTGTCAACGCTAATGCTAATTTAACGTTTAACGGAACTACGTTGAATGTCACTGGAAACGTCACCACTACTTCAACGGGGTCTAATCAGATTGGCGGTGTGACGTTGAGTAACAACTTGATCCGTATTGGAAATGGAAATACGTTTACGAGGATGACTGGGTCGTATTACACTCCTTCTCCTTACAATAGTGACTTTTTCATCACCAATAACATCGCTTCATTCACGTCAAACTCAACTGATATACTATCACTTACTACCGACTACCCGGGCGGAGCCACTGCCATTCGTCTCATAGCACCTTATAATTCCGCGGGGGCTATTGCCTTATGTGTTGGAACCAATGGCGGCGTTCCTTCTAATGTGATGATGGTTACCCCAACGGGCGTAGGTATCGCAAAATCAACTCCGCAGTATCTACTCGATGTAGGTGGAACGATCAATACAACCAGTCAGTTTGTTGCAAACGTAGATGCTACAAACACAAATCCACTTAGTTTAGCTAATAATGCAGCGTCAGGTTCATTGTTCCAAATCTTACAAACAGGAACTCCTGGAGGATGGCTGAATAATTGCGTTGCTGGAGATACATCACTACGGAGTTTCGGTAAACTTCTGTTAGCCGCCGGTAGTACTAGCGGTACTGGTATTCTGAATGCGTCTATCATATTGGGAAACAGCAATTACTGCGTCGGCATTGGATCAAACGTCAACCCATCATATAATTTGGATGTGGTTGGAACAACGCGTCATACTACCGCTTCATCATTAGCCGCAAATGCACCCGACGGAGGAGCTAATCATGGATTGATGTTAGTGTCAACGAAGGCCCCAGATAGTGGCAAGACGGCATACTCGATGGCACTTGGCGTAGATTCTGGAACTGGATACGCATATATCAATGCCGCAGGAAACACCACGTTACAACCGATCCTACTGCAATCGCGAGGCGGTGGTGTAGGAATCAACTTAACAACGGCACCGCAGGCAGCATTGGATGTGAACGGAACAATTCGCGGTACAATTGTCGGTAACGTTACAACTTCTACACAAGCTACATTCCAAGCAGATCCGTCAGGGGCAATTTGGTATTATAGCACAGATGGTCAGCCCAGACTCCGGTTTGAAAGCAACGGAACATCCACACTTGCTGCCGCCACCAAGATTATCTTTCAAACTCCCGCGAATACGGCGATGACAAATATTTCATCAACTGGAATGCGTGTTGGCGATGGAACAACTGCTTCGTATATGTTGGATGTGAACGGAGCCATAAATGCGGCTGGTAATATTTATACCAGATATGGTACTGGACTTTTTGCATATGGAGAAGGCGACTACTACGGAGTGAATACCTTCGTTAAGACTGGAAGCGATGGGAATGGTCTTCTCCAGGTTAGTTATGCCGGAAATGCTACGCATGGATACCTATATCTCGGTGCCCAGGGCGGTGCCGCACATATTTGTATTTCAAGCAATGCGATGAGTATTAATACCGGGGCTGCACCTGCCTATACGTTGGATGTAGGTGGAAACGCAAATTTCGGCCCAGCAGCTGGCGGGGCCCTTTACGTAGGTACGTCGAATGGACTGTTCGTTTACGGGGCTAGTAACGGACATGGATACATTCGTGCCGATTTAAGTACTGCATCAAGTGATAAGATATTGTACCTAGGAACTGGCCAGAGTAATATCGCCGAGATCAGCCGATCGAACGTAGTATTCTACCCATCGAATGCTGTATACGTAAAAAGTAATGCAGGGAGTGGTAACTTCGTCGTGGAGGGAACCTCATATCTTAAAGACATTAGCAATACAAATGTCTACTCGACCGGTGCTTTCTTCTCGGGAACAACAGCCGGACGACTGGCTATGGTCGGAGTGCAAAATGCATGCTATATCGAAGCTGCACTAAATTCTGATACTGGGTCAGCAGCCCCACTGTACTTCACCGATATGAATAACGCCAATCAATGGATGTGTATTGGTTCAACCGGCAATGTGGGTATCAACAACAACTCACCCGTTGGCAGGTTTCATGTGAGAACATCTGGAAACGCCCTCGATACCTTTTTAGGATGGGATTCAACCTGGATGGTAGTTACACCGTCCGCTAACGCTACTACAGCCAAGAACACTCCAGGACTTGGACTTGGATACAGTGTCGCATCCAATACAGGATACGTTACAGCATTAGCCCCGAACGATACATGGAAAGATCTGCGATTAGATGGATCTAATATTCGGCTAGTGCCTCACGATGGAGGTGACGTGAAGGTGTCCGGAACCTTGCGTTCTGATAATTTTATTACAGCTGGTACAGCTACAGTAGGGGGTATTAAAGCATCGGGCACCTCATTGACCACTACGGTTGTTAACGGTGATGGAACAGGTAGCAATGTAATCTATGTTGGCTCGTGGGGCGGCTCAACGTTAAATTTTGGCGTAAATCTCGGAACATTTATGTGTGCATTTTCATTACGTTCTACTTCCGGGTATTATACCGGTGTAGCATACTTTGACCCGAGAGGTCCGACCTTCCAGGCGATGAATCCTGGGTACGCAGCTACATTTACGCAGAGCAGCTCGGGACAAAATTTAAATTTTTCGAATCTTTCTGGCAGCGTCAGTTATCATTTCAGATGTTACTGTGTTTCAAGCACTTAAATACCCCAACCCAACAACAATAAATGCCCCGCAAACAAATTCAAGAAGCCCCAGTGGTGTTTTCACTACGCCTTCCCGTCGAGGAGAACACACCCATCCCGCAGGAACAGGGGGCAACGTCGTATTCTGATATTCTCTCGGCTGTTGAAACGTCTCGTGTCAGCGAGCGGTTCAATACCGACACCATGAAGGAGATTCTGACGCGAACCAAATCTCCAACCTACAACTCGGCAGCCTGTTTCTGGTGCTGCTCTGGATTCAATTGGAAGCCATGTGTTCTTCCTGTCAGCTACGATGCATATGAGAACATGTATACGTGCGAGGGTCACTTTTGTTCCCCGGAGTGTGCGTTGGCGTATCTCTATGCAGATACCCATCATTCAGACACGGTGAGGTGGACTCGTCACTGTCTGCTCGCGGACATGTATCGCACTCTCTACACGAAGAAGGAGCTGACTCCCGCCCCGCCCCGCACGGTTCTTCGCATGTTCGGCGGTCCTCTGGACATCCAGCAGTATCGCGAGTATCTGGCGAGTTCGGACGATATGGTTGCAGTTGCGTTGCCTCCGTTGCGACTCCATGTTCCAACCATGAATGTCCAGGGTCCTGTGCGTGATGTCAAGCGGTATGTCACTCTCTCACAGGACACTGTCGAAAAGGCATCGAAGGAGCTGCGTTTGCGTCGCACGAAGCCGGTTCATCCTGTCGGTTCAACGCTCGATAAGTGTATTACACAGACATTCGGGTAAACAACCATGCAGGCAATCAACGACCTCTTGAAAGCCCAAATGACTCTGCAAATGGGCGTAGGGAGGAATCCGCTCATGAACATGATGGCCCTGAACAGCTTTGACCTTGTTGTGCGGACATATCCCACATGGTCTGCGTGGGCGTCAGCAATGTGCTGCCGTCGTGACCGCCCTGTTCCGAAGTCAATCTTGAAGACACCGCGGGCAGCGATTGTGTTTGAGCGTGGAGTGGTTACGACCCAGAACCGTAACTCGGCAACAATCCAGACTAGTTACTCGTCACGAATGGATGCCGTTGTTCAGTATGTGACAACGCTCCCCGCGATGAAGAGACTTCTCGCAGTTACTCAGCACGATTACCTGCCGAATGAGTTTGAGCCTGTATGTCTTGAATCCGATGTGTTCTTTGAGCTAGGCGAGGTCAAGGTCTCTCCTGACGGGATCCTTGAATTGATCAAGTTCAAGCTCTACTGCTACGACCATGATGTTCAGCACCTGCAATCGTTCGTGGACAACTGTAATGCAGATTATGAGCGTCGTATGGCGAACAAGCTGGGAACGCACAGGTATTACTTTGACCAGATGATTCAGACGAAAGGTAAGGGTGTTCAGAACCCTCTGCCCACAAGCCACCTTGTCTACACGAAGTCAAAGTTCACTACGAACCGGACCTTCTCGAACGTGTTCTTCGAGGAGCGTGATCAGGTGAAGAACCGAGTCAACTTCTTTCTGACACGCCGAGACTGGTATGATCAGAAGGGAATCCCTTATACGCTCGGGTTCATGTTTCACGGTCCCGCAGGAACAGGCAAGACATCATCGATCAAGGCGATTGCGAACGAGGGAAAGAGGCATATCATCAACGTCCAGCTGTCAGAGATCAAGTCGAAAGCCCAGCTTCACCACCTCTTTTTCAATGATGAGGTTCACGTCTACAACGGCGTGAACACGGAGAAGTACACGATCCCAGTGTCTGAGCGACTGTATGTGATTGAAGATATTGATGCAATGGGTGACACAGTTCTGCGTCGTGAGTGGAAGAAGCCGACGATTGCGAAGAAGGAGGAAGACATGTTTGATCGCAAGGAGGATGAGAAGGAGTCGATTGACCTCTCTTTTATTCTGAACCTGCTTGACGGAACTCTTGAAGCGAATGGACGTATTCTCGCGATCACGACGAACTTCCCCGAGAGGATTGATCGGGCATTGATCCGTCCTGGTCGTATCGATATGATTGTCAACTTCAAGAAGTGCAACCTCGCTGTCATTCAGGAGATGGTTAGGTCGTTTTACGATTCAGACATTGTCGTTGACGACCCGTCTCTGAATTATAAGTGGACTCCTGCGGAGGTGAATCAGATTCTGTTTAGGAATTTCGGAGATGCGGCAGCTGGTGTTGCAGAGCTCAAGGCATCGCAAGGTATCGGTGCAGAAGATCAACAAGAATTATAACGTAGTCGAGAACGACAGACTGGTTGTTCGGTGATAACTCAAACCAGAGGGCCTTGACCTTCTGGATGACATATTGAATATCTTCCTTGCCATCATATTCACTGAACGGATACTTCAAGAAGAAGTCTGCGTTCTTTGATCGGACAAGGTTCTCAAATGGAAACATGTGCTTCTGGACAGCAGTGACCACACGCTTCGGATTCACAGCACGCCCAATTCGAAGGTAGGACTTCAGTCGAGGGAAGTCAACGTCTCCGGGAAAGCAGCGAATCAGCTCGTCAAAGAAGGCTTCCCATTGATCGAAAAAGATCGAGAGAAGCTTCGACTTGGAGTGCGTCATTACGGGTTATATCTATTGACGTGTAACTCCTTTGAATTCTGCGTCACGAGACTGTTGAAGCCTCTTCAATCGTGACCCAACGTCCTCATTACGTCCATCCTTCGCACCTTCGTAACTCTGCTTCGTCTGAGGCTCAGCAGGTCCAGGGGCAAGAGGCGTTCCATCGAGGAAGGTGTAGAACAGCTGATCGCTCGTGCTAGCATTTCCATCCCAGCTTGAATACGAGTCCGAGAATCCACCCGCTGTGGAAAAGGACCACGATTCAAGATCACCGGTTGCAGCCGTCGCAGACTGCTTTGATCCAGGCGTGTTGTTCGGCACTTCGCGACGTGCAGCCACGGGCTTCGAGATGTAGGCGAAGATATCCTTGCCGACATAGATATCATTCGTCTCCGGAAGGTAGAGAGTCGGCACGCTCTTCAAGAAGTCCGGAAGCTGGCGACGATCACCCACACTCTCGATGGACACCAGACGACAGAGGTTCTGCTTGTTAAGGGCATTGAGCGTATCAATAATCTGCTTACTGTTTGCATCCCGCGTGCTGTAGAATAAAACAGGCTGCTTGCTCATTGTCTGTCGGAGTTAAAAAAACGAATACAAAAGAACGAAAGATATAAGTAAGCATGGAGAACCTTCGGTATTCGCTTAACGGCTACCGTCTTACATGTGAATTCAAAAATGTCCCCATTCCCTTTGTCAATGCCCTTCGTCGTATCCTTCTCGCCGAGATTCCTACCGTTGTGATTCGTGATGTCGTGATTCGCGACAACACCTCTCATATGATCCACGAGATGTTGAAGCATCGTGTGGAGATGATTCCCGTTGCAGTTACGGCTTCGGAGGGTGATGTGATTCGTGATACGAAGATCACTCTGCGATATATGCCCGGACCCGAGGAGCGTGAGATCACGAGCGATGACTTTGCGATCAATGGACCTAGACAGGGTATCTTTCTTAAGGACCGTGATCTGGGTGCCCCTCTGTACTTCTTGACTCTCAAACCGAATGAGAGCCTCCACATCGAAGCTGGGCTAGGTCTGGCGATGACAGGGGCTTCGCAGGTCTGTGTATCCACATTCAAGAACCACATCGATGAGGAGCGTGCAAAGCTCGACCGTGATAGCTTCATTCTCGGCAACACGGGTGAGGATGTTCGCATCTTTGATAACCACCTGATTCAGCGATCATTCGCCCGCGACGAGAATGAGCGTCCGAACCACTTTGACTTCGTGCTGGAGAGCATCGGCGTTCAGCCTGCCCGCGATCTGATGCGAACAGCTGCTGAAGTTCTGAAGAAGAAGTTCATCGAGTTTGTCAAGCTACCTGTTTCGAAGGATGATACGGGAGCCTACATCATCGAGACCACGACAGAGGGACATACACTAGGTGCATTGGCCCAGGCAATTCTGTACAACGCCCCGGGAATGGTGGACTTCGTCTCCTACCGAATTGACCACCCGTTGACTGCGAAGTTGATTCTGCAATTCCGCACAAAGGTCAAACCCGAGGAGGTGCTTGTCCGACTCCATAATGAGGCGGTGTCGTTGTGCGAAACAGTTCTTCGAACTGTATAATGGAGAACGAGTTTCTCACCTTTGAAGCCACAGATGTGGAACTCATCGGTGACGTGATTGAATTCGATGAAGAAGTTCAACGGGCTGAGAAGGTTCGCTTCTACACGTTGAACGAACAAGTGAATGACGCATTTGACCACATGATTCCCAAGGGACGAACAACGCGTGCCCAATTAGAGAAGCTTGATAAAGAGGTTGACCGGATTCGCGATTTGTATGAGACGTACGTTACACCAACGGAAGATGGCTATGACGTTCAGATCCCGAAGACACTCCGCGTTTTTCCATGGATTCATCCGGTGTATACGACACCCGAAGTGGGAACGTACAGTGTTGCTGAGTCGTGGACTCCCTTGTTCTCGCCGAATGCGATTCGTCAGGCGAACTACTACCCTCGTATGATTTCTGCCCTTCCATTGCCCCATCGAGGTCAGAAGGGGTTTCCGCTTACCGAGCCTACGACCTTCGTGAATGATGAAGGAAAGCTGCCGTTCCGTGCGTTGCCGAGCTATGTGATGACTAAGACACGCCGTCATGAAGATGGACGCATTGATATTCTATCCGTTCCAGTTGAAGGCACTGATGATTCGGTAGAGTCTCGCGGATACTGGCTTGAAAAACGGACACTTCAAATCCCCGACCCGCTACCCGATCACCCTTTTTTAGCTTCGAACGAAGCCAGGTTCATTGAGACACATGAGCCGTTAAGCGAGATCATTCCCGAGATGGATGCAGTGATCATGCACGGAGTCCCTGTCACACAGGATCCGTATGGAGAGGGTGCGAAGTATCTCAAATATTACGATGTGTCCCTTAGCTCGATTCCCTGGGAGTTGTGGAAGCAACGGTTCCCGAAGAAGGAGTTGATTGATACGATGCCTGCCCCTATTGATGTTGCGTTCCCCGAACCGAAGGGTATGCCGCCGTCTTCGAACATTATCGAACAGTATGGGTCGCCGTATTTCCCAGGTCTTGCCCCTCGCAAGTGGCTCATGACTCAGGAGGATGGAGGTCGTCTTGTCATCAAGATGATTCAGTCCTTAGCCGGAGATGCGGGGACAGTTGCCAGTCTACCAGTGTCTGAACTCGGTGACCTGCGATTCCCAGATATCAATGAAGAGGAGTGCCTTCTTTCAGGACTGAACTTCCACGACTTCGCCCTTCGCGGTGTGACACGTCAGTGGGAGCTTGATAAGAACCGGTATTCTCGCAAATGTATTCCGCTCGACATCATCAAGCAGGAGCGTCACCAGATCGGATACCGCAATCGTCTTCAATGGAAGGAGACAACTGCGAAGGAGATTCTGACAGAACACGTCAAAGCACTGGCATTCTACAAGCCGTTGAAGTCAGCCTCGAAGGGACCTGTGTATGAGAAGCAGCCGACTCGTGGAATCTCACAGCTCCGACAGCAGGTTGTCGCCATCCTGAATGACGACGATCGATTTCCCGAAGACAAGCTTAAAGCGATTACAACACTGACACGAAATGCCCCTCATACAAAGCAGCAGGTGATTGACCCCGAGGGATTGTTTGTTGTGTGCGACCATACCATTGCGATCTTGTCAGGTGATATGATTACTGACCGGCTGGCGTTCTACGATAAGTGGACATCGCGTGTCGACGGATCACGAGTCTGTAAGGTTTGCGGAGAGGAAGTGAACAAGGACGTACTTGTCCATCAGGAAGACTTCTCGGAGGAAGGTCGCCTTCTCAAACATTCAGATGCCCTGGAAACTCACTCCTTCCACGCAGAGTCAACAGCTACCTATACGACCAAACTCAAAGCGATGCAGGGGTTCTTTGACCTCGAAGATCCATCGGATGGAACGATGTTCCTTCTGATCTCACTTCTTCAACTTCTGCCTGCCCAGGATCAGATTCTTCCAGTCCTTCAAGAAGCCCGTGAAATCTCGGGGGCAATCAAGTCGAAGGACCGCGATGGAAAAGCCAGAGGAATGGTCGGGCTAGCAGCCACGGTTCTCCTGATTCAGACTCACCTGCCTCGTCTCGTGCCTCGTCGTTCCTTCGGTCCTCTTCCTCTTAAACTCGACGGATACCCTCGCGATACAGACTCTGACAAGGCACCGACTGTGATTGATAGTCTGATGACAGTCTTACGCAAGACATTCGAAGCCTATCCTACCTCCTTCAAAGGTCCGTCCGTTGCGGTGATGCGAGGTGTTCTTAATGAAGGTCCTACCATTCGCAAGGGTGTCATCTCGATTCTCAAAAAGATGCAGCCGAAGTTCGCAGCTGCCCTGCTCCGAGCAAAGCAGGAGAATGAGTCGAATCCCGCCCCTCCTCCACCGGTCGGTCTTGTTCCTGTCATTCTGCCACCCACAACGATGGGAACTGTGACCTCCTTCCCTGCATGCACAGGACCTCGCTCTATCTGGGCAGATCCTCGGGCACCTGTGATTCGTCAGCCGGTTGTTCCTCTTGACCGCGTTCGTCCGCGAACGACTGAGTTCATTCAGCGTACTGTTCCCGAACCTCGTTCTGTCGGAATTCCTGATGTCAAGGATATCCAACGTCGCATCAAGTTACCTGCTGTTCAGAAGGGTGATTCATGGCGAACGAACCTTATGATCGCCCAGTGTGTTGCGGATCACTTCAAGATGAATCTCGATACCGGACTGATTGATACAACGAAGTCGCCTGACCTGCTGCGTGATATCGCAGAGGGAATCCTCAAAGAGTTGATGGGGGCGATTGTCAAGGACCCTGTGAAGCGTCGTGAGTACGAAGAGTTCCGCGAGAAGGACATCACACTGTTCGCATTGATGTCGTCGCTCAAAGACGCAAAGACAGAGACCAACACCTTACGTGCGAAGGAGCGTCACTTATTCACAGACCGTATGCGTGAGATGACCGACAGTCAGCGACAGATTACGAAGGACCTTCTTGACCGCGGAATGGCACCGTATATCATCACAAAGAATGATCGCGATATGTTTGCAGCCCAGCTTGATCGTGAATTAGCCCCAATCATGGATGTCGATGTCCGCGAAGAGAACGGGGATGTGGGTGTCGGTGCACCGCGTGACGCAACAAATGAGGAAGATGTGAATGCAGATCAGGGTGATTATGGGGATTACACTGCAACCGGCAATCGTGAGCGTGACAACGATATGCCCAGCCTTGAAGCCGACGGACCGATTTAAACATACAATTCGAGTAGTAGCAAATGATACTACTGTCGATTCAGATCACTCGCGACGACAACAACGAGTCCCGTGACGACCTCATCCGTATCCGCACCGTTGAGGACATGCCTGACATCGTTAGCGTCAAGACGAAGTTCCGTAACAACTCTGAGGATATTGAGAATCAGTTCTACCTCCCCCGTGGTGCTGCGGTTGACTACGTGAACACGCTCATCGGTTCCATCCAGTGCGATGATGAGCCGTTCGACAGCATCCAGCTCAACTCTGCGATGTTCCCCTCGGTCATGTACCGTGTGTCTCAGCTCGACGAGGACTCGGTTCGTTCGAGCATCCAGAACATCGTGTACTCCACGTTCAACACTCACGTCTTCCGTGAGTAAAAACGAAAGACACTCTCCTAACTAGATAACGGCTACATGCTCACTATCCATGGATACCAACGACCCAAAGATTCAAGCGAACTGGCACTCAAAAAGGCTCTTACCGTTAGGCCCTTCTCGATTGTCAAGCCACAATTTCAACCCAAGTACCCTGTCTACCACGAAGACAAGAAGTACCTCTACCTTCCCAAGCACTTCGGGATTGAGCGATATGGACAGGTCCCGAGCCAGCGAGATGTGCCAGAGACTCCGGAAGTCCACTGGCAATTTGCCGGCTCCATCCGACCAGCCCAGATCCCCGTTGTCAACTCCTTCCTATTCCCCGAGCCCCATGATGGCATTATCTCGCTCCACACAGGAGGGGGGAAAACAGTCTGTGCACTCTATATCGCCTCTCGTCTTCGCGTCCCTACGCTTGTCATCATTCACAACTCCTTCCTCCGCGACCAGTGGATTGACCGAGTGAAAGCCTTCCTTCCCAACGCACGAATCGGTCGGGTTCAAGCAGACGTGTGTGATGTTGCGGACAAGGACATTGTGATTGTTATGCTCCAAACCCTTTCAATGAAGGAGTTAAATGTTGATGTCTTCAAACCGATCGGGTTCGTCATTGTGGACGAGTGTCACCACATCGCTTCGGAGGTGTTTGTGCAGGCGTTACCAAAAGTTACTTCGAAATACATGCTAGGTCTGTCGGCTACACCTGATCGCAAGGACAAGCTGATGTACGCAATTCACTGGTTTCTGGGTCCACTGCTCTACAAATCCGAGACAGGTGACTCGGTTGACACAAAGGTGAACGTCGAGGTCTATGAGTATCAAAACGATGACCCAGTGTTCAATGAGATTGTAACGTCATCTCAGGGTATGGTCTCAGTTCCGATCATGGTGAACAAGCTCACAGCCTGCGAAGACAGAACAGCGTGGCTCTGTCGCATCATTGAGGATGTGATGGATACGGATCGACAGATGCTTGTGTTGTCAGACCGAGTTCAGCACTGCGAGGATCTTCTAGCAGGACTGACTCCAGAGTTGCAGGAGAAGGCGTGTATTTTAAGCACAGCTGTAAAGTCAGATGTCCGCACCGAATACTGTAAGACGAAGGCGATTCTCATTGCTACGTATTCAATGTGTCGCGAAGGATTTGATGTCCCGACTCTGAACACATTGTTGATGGCAACGCCTCGCCCTGATATTGACCAGATTGTCGGGCGGATTCTGCGGGTGGAAAAGAAAGGACGGGTGGTTCATCCCCTGATCGTCGACATCGTCGATCCTCAATTCAGAAGGCAGTTCGGTCAGAGGAACTCTCTGTATAAGAAGCGTGAGTATCGAGTTACGAAGATGGCGTTGCCTTCATCTTCAACTCAAACGGCGGCGGAGGGAGAGGACTGATGGCGTTACCAAGCTCATTCGCAGAGTCCACGAAGATCGAAATCTTGTTCAGCCCGTTCGTCTCTTCGGGCTTCGAGATATCCTTGTATTTTTCCATCTGCTTCGCGAAGCTAGACGTAATCGAACTCGGAATCATCGGGCTCAACTCGGCAAGACGATCGTACTGGTCCTTCACGTACTTCAAGAAATCACCGGGCTGCATACGCTGGTCACGAGGTAGACGCAACTCCACGTTGATGAAACGGTACAGCTTCGCATAGTGGATTCCAGACATGCGATGACCCTCTGCACGCTTCGCCCAACCGAAATAGGTACCGATTGTGTTCAGAACTCCGATGACAAGAGACCCAACACCGAGTGCAGTGGCGGCAAGCTGCTGGTTACCTGCGAACATACTCGAAGAGCCGGCGTTCAGGAAGGCAACCGCACCCGAACCCACAATCACAGGTAGATCAATGTAGGTCTTGCGGCGAGTAAAGATACTCTCCGCACGTTTGTGCATGATCGCCAACCCGTTCGCCTTTTCACCAGTCTGGGCGAAGTAGTCTTCTAACACAATAGTCCACGTCACGTTATTTCCAATGTCAGTCGCACCGGAATCGCCCATTTGCTTTAAACGCAGTAAAACTATCGTTTGTAAGAATAATGAACTACGACCGCAACGGAGTTCTGGTTACGACCAGTCGTCCGAAACCTACTCTCCGCAAGTGTACCCGAGTCGTAACGATTGATTCCCGGGATAGGGATACCGCAAAGTATGTTCAGGTTGTCGGCGGGGCTACATCGTCTGATCCCGGTGATTACATTGTTTATCTCCCACGTGTGTTCAGCAATGTAACTGCACTTCGCTTGAAGAACGCAGTCATTCAGGGACTGTCGTTCTCCGACACCTACGTACTGCTTGGTCTCGAGGGTCTTAATCGCATCGACGAAACCGCCCCCGGTGCAGATCGTTCTGGAAATGTAGACTCTGTGTTTGCAAAGATTCCATGGACGTCGTTCCCACCGGTTGTGACGGCATCTGTTGCCAGTGTATCTGCGTCATTGGGAGTTGTGACCTATACAACATCAGCGGCACACGGACTGTATACTGGTCAGATCGTGACTGTGTCGGGCATAACAACGACTGCGTACAACCTGTCGGGAGTGGTTGTTGCGTCGGTTCCATCTCCAACGACATTTACCGTAGTCAACGCTGCTACGGGGTCGACGGGAACGGGTGTTGTTGTCTCTCAGCCGACTCTCTATTACAATGACGGCTCTGCAGACGAGCAGGTTACGCGATACAATCCTCCGATTGGAAGTTTGGATCGCCTGCATCTTACTCTTCGCCGTCACACCTCGAGGGCCCCGATCACACTCGGCTCTGGTGAGAACAGCTTTACATTCGAGATTGAGTATCTTGATAATGTGTTTGATGATTCATCTGCGTTCGAGACACGACTGGGTTAACGCATCCCACGCCCAAGAGTCACGAACGTATCAAATGTAAATAAGAACATCACGCCGGTGAGAACATATAAGAACATATCCTTCGACGACGAGGTCTCATACCCGGTCTTATTCTGCTCCACAAGGGCCAGGATACGACTCAACTTATCGGGCTGGCTTCCCATCGCTGTCTGAACCGCGACAGGATTTGCCGCAAAGTTCGACGTCGCAGGATTCGAGTCAAGGGGGAGCGAACCCTCCATATTCTCGACGACGGACTGAACGCCCTTCTTCGCATTTCCAGGAGGCATCGCGGGTGTTGCCATCGGGGACTGAACAGTTTTAAACGGCGATCCATGTGCCTCAGTTAGGTCCGTGCCGACCAATGCCATTACTTTCCATCAGTAGAAAATTATAGCCGAGATACTACAAATGAAGCTTACTGGACAGGTCGAACTTGCCGTTGTTGCCGCCCTTGTGGGTGTGATTGCGTTTATGCCGAAGGTGCTGAGTTTCATTGTCTCGTCGGCCGTTGGCAAGGCCGTGGCCTTCGCGTTCGTTGCGTGGCTCTGGAAGCAGCACAACGAGCTGGTCGCCCTGCTGCTCGCGATCGCCTACCTCCGTGCCATGCCTGCGTATGAGCATGCGGACGATAAGTCGATGAAGAAGAAGGAGGAGGCTCCCCCGATGCCGCCGGTTACGACGCCCACGGCTGCCCCCGGCACCCACTAAACTCTCAACACTAGATAATGAAGCTACCTAAAATCCAACCTCAAATCCTATTCTTAGGCATCTGTATGATGCTCATGAATGTGGGTTCTCGCTACATCGTGGATGAGTTTAGCACAAAAGAGGATGAATACAAGCGGAACATTCTCCTTCGCCGCGTCGCGATCTTTGCGGTCTGTTACATGGGAACACGCGACCTTGTTCACGCCCTTCTGTTAACGGCTGGGTTCGTCGTGCTAGCCATGGGCATCTCTCGCACGCACCCGAACGAGGGCTTCACGGGGAAGCCGGAGGAGAAGAAGAGCACGCTCCACGATGACACGCCGCCGTTGTGGAAAATGGATTCGAATCCCACAGCGAATAAGTGAGCAATGGATCTTCACGCCCTGTTCCTTCGGCCGCGGCCAGATGGAACTTCTCTCTTCGACGTCTTCTTAACCGAGTGCCAAAAGTGGTACGATGAACCTGCACACACCTTCACCGAGATGAGAACGCGTGACAACAAGAAGGTTCGCGGTGATGTCTTCGAGGAGTTCTGCGTTCAGTATCTCAAACACGTTCGCAAGTTACCAAATGTCTGGCTTCTCAAAGATGTCCCCGAAGAACTGTTAACAAAACTTAGCCTCAAACGCCCGGATGTCGGAATCGATATCGTGGCGGAAAAGGATGGCAAGTATTACGCGGTTCAGTGCAAGTATAAGAAGCACGTGAGCCATAAGAAAAATGTGGTGACGTGGAAGCAGTTATCTACGTTCTACGCTCTGGTGTTGCGAACAGGACCTTGGACACAGTATATCGTCATGACAAACTGTGACTATTGTCGGCATATGGGAAAGAAGACTTCGAAGGATGTATCGATTTGTTTGAAGACGTTTCAGAACATCACGCAGGAGCAGTGGGTTCAGATGTGTGAACTGGAAGGGCAAGCGACTGGTATTCAGCCAGTCGCACTAACGCCAGATCAACTTCGGGCGGCGCGGCTCGCTCGTTTCTCGCCGCAATCCGCTGTTGTAGATACCGGACCCGCTCCATGAGTCCACGACGCTCGGCATCCTTGTCATGGTATTGGTCTGCACGGCGCCGCCGAAACAAGTAGAACATCGAAGGAGTCGCATCTCCAATGGCTGCGAGATCCTTCTGCGCCTTGGCGAGTTGAACTTCAAGTGTAGGCATTTTTACTTTATGTTGATTGTGGGAAATCAGATTCGTTTTCAGTGGCGACGAGTGCCGCGTCGGCTCTTGCGACGACGGGACTTGCGGCGACCCCCGTCCTGCTCGTTGGGCATGTGCTTGTAGGGACGCTTGCTCTCACGCTCCTTGGCCTCGACGAGCAGCTTCTCGAGCTTCTTGATCTGGTCGTCGGCGTCGCCGTGGGTGAATGGCCTATAAGGTTTCTTCCCGTTGATCCATTTACCCATCATCTTGTAGTGCTTCCAATCAGCTATCTCGTGCTCCAGCTTCTTGACTCCCTTAGGCATTTATCTTTTGCCGAGTTAAAGTTTGATCGTCACCGACTTGCCAGTTGAACCGCGTCCCTTCTTCACCGCACTTCCAGTCTGCGGACCTGTTGTCACACTCGCCTTGATGTCTTTCAGGAGATCATCGATTCCTGGCGGGGGGCGAATCTGTGGCGGTGCCGGAGCCGGAGCGGGAGCTGGTGCAGGACGCGGCTTCTGAACGCCGATGCGAACAGGCTTATTCTCCGGCTGCTTCGGGACGAGATTCGGCGGTGGGGCAGGAGGCACAGACTGCTGCATGAAACTCATCAGACCCGCAAGAGGATTAGGTGCCTGTGCAGGAGGAGGCACGCTTGCAGTATTCCTCATCTGCTGGGCTTGATTCTGCATCGCAGCACCTGCTAACTGACGGGCAATGTCCGGGTTCTGACGCATGATATCCTGGATGTTCGGAACAGGTGCCTTCTGTGCCATCTGGTTCGTGAGGTGAACCATGTAGACCATCATACACACACGAAGGGGAATGCGAACCAGAGGGTGCATCTTCATGTTCTCACCATACAGGTCATACAGCTCCTCGAAATCATCTTCAAGATCAACCACGTTCATCTGGGCAGCCTCCGAAAGACCGTCGAGTTGAAGACCGAACGCCTTCATCGCAGACACGTTCTTCGATCCCCACTCGGCTGCGGACATTCCGGTCACGAACCACTCGGAGAACTGCTTGATAGTCGCGTCCATCGACTTCTCACGCTTGATGAATTCGAGTTCAAGCTTCATCTCATCCATCGAAGAATCAATCGTGAACCTCTTCCGCATCGGCACACCCATCTTCCCCAGACGCTCGAACTTGCGGAGCATATCGTACTTCTCGCGAAGAACGTGATCATCCGACATTCGCATCGGTGCCGACGGGGTCATATACGGTTCAGCATTGAGGTTCGCCATACCCCCGACGTGGGTCGGACCCGTCTCCTCGATAGTCGGGACGAGCTTCGGTCCAGACATCTCGGGGATACCGACATCATTGAAGTCGAGCGTCGGTAGATCGATCGATTCAACATTTACCACACCCATCATTTTGGGGTTTACGAGGAGGTCTGTCTCCATTTACTTCTCCTTCGGGTCTGTTTATGAAGGTTAGAACGCACTTATTTTTCATGCTCCAATACCCAAAGACCCTGCAAGAATGAATCCGCAAGATCATCCTTCTTCGGGTGTTTCGCGAAGTGTTCTTGGTTCTCTGCGGGAACGAGAGCGTATGCGTGAGATATGCCTGTCTTTTTGCGACCTTTATAGTTTGCAGTCGAATCTTCCACCGTCACTATGTTTGAAAGTTTGTGAGTCGCCGACACCCCTTTTACCTGAAACCCGCGGCAGCAAAAATACATCTGGATCATCGCCTGAACGCCAAACATCCGGCGATCCATCTGGTTCTCGCACGCAACAAGGTCAGCTCCCTTCCAGAACTCTGATCGCTGGTCAAGACTACGAATGATATCTGGGGCTAAGCCGAGACTCGAACCCTGAGTCGCAGACGACACGCATTTCTTCCACGTGTTCTGCTTCTGATGGTTGTACAGAAGGGCAATGAGTTCCACCTTCTTCGTGGCTTCGGTTGCCAGCCCCTCGGTTGCGAGGTGTTCATGCAGTTGATTCGGAGTCAGCTTGTTTAGGGCAGCCTTCGTCAACCGAGTCTTCTTCTTCTGAATGTGCTTCGAACAGGCAAACGTTCCGTTCGACGCATGTTCATATCTGGCAGCTGTCTTACACTTGAAACAGTGAACCGCCCCGACACCAGCGGACTCACCAAGTATGTCAATGATATTCCAGTCGACAATCCGTACATTTGTGCGATCGGTTCCTTCCAGGACACAATAACATAGGTTCCTGATACCAATATCGAATGATACGACCTTCATTGGATGTTTGTCCTTATACTCTATAAATGCCCTGCGATTGTACATCAAACGTGCCGACGAAGCCGTTCCGATTGAGTTGGATTAAATACTCTACGCCGTCGCCTTCAATAGCGACAGTAATACCGTCTTCGAGTCTGCCCGTCCAAACGGGATCCCCCTCTTCGTCAGGATCTCCTGCAGCTCCTTCTTAGTCTTTGCTTCCAAGCTGTCTGTATCCAGAGGCGGCGGGGGACCGTCGACCACATCAGGAATCACAGGCTCTGAATCATCTTCAACCGACGCACGGTCGTCCTCCTCAACCGGTGGGGGAGGCGGCGGCTCCGGAACAGCCTGAACATCCGCAAACGCGGCAATGATCGTGTTCATGTTCGTGAACAGCTTCATCTGCTGCCAGTAGAGCCAGGCGACGACGCCTGCGAGTGCAAAGACGAGAGTTCCGATAAAGGCTACGCTTACCACGAGTGGATCAACGGAGAAGAAATCCATTTGTATGGAACCGCGAGAGGTTTCCTGGCATGTGAACGAAGGTGCGTGGGGCGAGCGTGAAAGAATATCAGACAGTAACAAATGTCTCGTATTCTTTATGTGTTGCTTGCATTGCTTGCGTTTGGCTTAGTTGTTTCAGTGACGGCGGAGGCTGCGAAGCCGGTTAAGCTTCCGCCTACCTCCCCGTCTGCGTCGGGTGACCGCCAGTTTACGACTCCGGCGGGTAACACCACCCTGTATTAGTCCAATATTGTGAACCGTTGGACATGTAGACGACGTCCTAGACATGCTTGAACACCATTCGAACCCTTTGTTTGAATCTGGCGGATGTATCAGCACCTTGTTTCTTATATACTCCCAAAAGCAACCATCCTCAATCAGAATCTCACCCTCTACGCCTGTCTTAACACCCTTCACCCCTGGCTGTATTGAGATCGAATATACTGTCCCATCATCCTGGAAGGCTTCGGCGTCTTCTTTATTCACAGTCACGCTAACGAACGTTTCCAGATGACAGCTTTTCTTAAACATGTTTGAACAACCGCGGTAGACCGCGTTTGTTTGAGTAAGTGGTTTCATCATCCCTCGGATCGTCTTGATGGCTTCAATAGCTTGTTCGCGAGTGATCGTCTTTGCAGTTCCGATATACTTATTCGCTGCTGCGTCACCGACCTTCTGACGAATGAGTTCACCGTTGATTATTTTATACGCCGATCCCCTCCACAGGTCCATTGTTTCTCTATTGTAGTAAATAATGAGGAAGTGGTTCAAGTACGCCCTTGCGTTTTTAGTTCTGTGTGCGGTCCTTTCGTTCTTTATCCGCGAGAGGTTTACTCCTACGTCGATTCCCCCGGAGCGACCGGTTAAGATGCTTCCGCCCTACGGAAACATTATCTACACGGAAGACGGGTCTTCGTAATAATGCCCACCGCAGCAGAGTTGCGGGCATTATTTGATGATCATGCGAGACTAGATCAGTTTATCAAGAAACTGGTAGAACAGGTTGAGACGGTAGCCAGGTTTGGCGAACGCGAACTATACTTCACCATCCCCGACGGCCTCGAACGATCGGTGGTTGAGGCCGAACTACGCAAGACGTTCCCCGGATGTCGTCTTATCCGAGCTTGGTTCACGCGGCACTGTACATTGAGTTGGGCGTAACGCTTCAATTATTGTGTTTTTGTCCTTCTCGGCCTGCACGTGCTGACCACATCCATACTCAATCACCTGTGTCGGGCTGCCATTGATATAGAACAGTGTGATTTTGGAGTTAGTTAAATGGTCAGCTCCCAGCCAGACACCATGCAACCCCGAAAGTTCAACCTTTCGTCCCGCAACCTGAATTCGCGACATGCTGTTTATATATACCTAACTTTCCGATGGCGACGAGTTTTACGGACCCGACGCTTGGACTTCCCACGTGTCTTCTTGCGGCGACCACCAGTGGTGTTGCGAAACTCCACCTCAACGCGTCCCCATTTATCCGAACCACTGCTTACGGGATGAATCTCAATTCTCTTGTTGAGCGGAATTCCTTCGCCTTCAATCACTGCATACTTTACTTCTGTTCCGGGTTCTGGATCCGTATTCAATTTCCCGTAGTGGCTCAACACAATGTCGATTGAGTCCTCCTCTTCCCCACTGAGATCTGCGAACGATCGCTGTGTACCATCTTCGTAAAGAAAAACATACGCGCGCGGCATTTTTACTTTACATAGTTTTTTTATGACGGCGACGAGTTTTCCTCGCACGACGCTTGTGTTTGCGGGTCCGACGTCTCCCTCCACTGAGCTTCGGTGTGATTGTGACACGCTTGAGTCCGGTCGTAGGTCCTCCGATATCCTCAACCTGAACATTGTAGGGAGGACAGATGAGGATTTCGCAATCACTGCCGTTGAATTCCTTGCCTATTTTCTCTGGATTTGTTGGAAATTTGAAGAAGTCAATTGCAATGAGCCGAACTCCCGGTTTCACAATGACTCTTAGTAGACAACACTGTCCCTTTCCAGCTGCATTGTAGTCACGTGCCGTGTATTTATCGTACGATACAGAAATCGGCACGGTGCCCTTTTTCAGAGATTCAATGTCCCTTTCCCCCATCCGCAGTCCACGAAATACTTCAATCTCTCGTGTTAACTTGGGTGCTCTAAAAAGTAGGTTCTTATAGACACTCTTCTTGTCGTCTTCTAGTGGATCGTCTTCATCTGGCGGCGGTTCTGGTCCGCTCGGAAAAAGAAACCATGCCACGGAAGGCGTTGTATATTTATACGAGTCATAGAGATACTCATTAATCATGTTTTTCTCGTCAGGGGTAAACGATGTAAAAAACTGAGTCTGTGCAGCTAGATCGTCACTTGAAAAGACATCGGCAATCTTTGGACGAAATCCTGGACGACCGTACTCTTTCTGCATCCAGTCGACGCGTGCTCGCATGAGTCTGTGTTCGACTGTCTTATTCGACTCATCTTCTTCATAGCCGTAATATTCCTTCGGATAGAATTCATCCCACGGGTCTGCAGATGGATCTGGGAGTGGAGGCCGGACTGGAGGTGGATCTTGCGGAATGATATCTACACCCTTAACAAAAGGTTTGAAACGTTGGCCTTCTGGAAAGAATGCCTCATAAGTGTGCATTCCATACACACCTCTGCCTCTAATAGAGATGGTGATCATATCATCTCTATTTCTACTGTCAACTTTCATAGGATGTCCAACACATTTCAATAAGTTAGTTCGCTGATTAATCCACACCTGAGAGTTTGTTCCCATCGTGAATCGATCAACGTCAGAAGGTGCTGGAAGTACATAGGTACTTCCGACTTTTAGCTCAGAGAAGGGAACTGTCACCATTACTTATGGCGACGAGTTTTCCTCGCACGACGCTTGGTCTTGCGGGTGCGTCCTCCCCTCCGCAACGCCATCGCTGCACGAAAACCAGTTCCAGCTGGGTACTCGACGCGTTTGTCCTTGCCAGGAACAGCCACTGGGGGTGGCGCGGGCGGCGCGGACGGAGCGGGCGCTGGCGGCGGTGGCGGCGGGGGCCGGACCGGGGGCGGGGGTGGCGGGGGTGGCGGGGGCGCGGCGGCCGGTGCTGCCTTGCCAGGAACAGCATTGACCGCCTTTACCCGGATACAATTAATCACCGCGTTATGCGCATTGTTAACTCTCAAAGCGTATTGCTTAATCACTTCCGTAAACGGATCAGTTTCTTTGCAATTAGTATATCGCCAAAGATATTTCATTATTTCTGGATAAACATTGTAGTACATATATAGGTCGGTAACGTGCGTCCACCTCTTCCACTCTCTAATGTGGGCTTCGTGAGCACCGCCTCTTCCTATACCGATGACCATCTGCTCCTTGAAATAATTCCAGCGCCTGTTATCATTCATCTGTATATTGGCGGGTAGGTCAGGAAATGTCTTAACTTCATCTTGAAACTTCTTTTCAACATCCTTACATTGTTCGGGGACTGCCATTACTTATGACGGCGACGAGTTTTGAAAACGAATCATGTATAACATCAATTGTCCCTATCATGGAAGTGTGGAAAGACGTGGTTGGATACGAGGGGTTGTATACTGTTTCGAACATGGGACGAGTACGTGGACCACGTAAGATTCTGAGTCCAGGTGCTGATGGTGGCGGTTACCTTGCGGTAAACTTGTGCAAGAATGGAAGTCAGATTCTAACGAAGGTTCATCGGATCGTCGCATTTGCATTCATTCCGAACCCGGAACAAAAGCCAGAGGTTGATCACATAAACAGAGATAGAAGAGATAATCGCGTAGAGAATCTACAATGGTCTACGAAACGCGAAAACATGACCGCGAGCAATATGGAATCTACTGGGTAAAACTCCGTAGCATATATGAGGTCAAGTTCAGAGTTAATAAGCAGATGCGTCATTATGGCTGGCATACTACACTTGAAGATGCGACGAATGTGCGAGACGCAGCACTTCGTGAACTAAACAGAACGGATGAATTGCCAGTGCAAGTACTCACAAATCTTAGACCAAATTTGATCATGGGCGATCAACCGATCACGTGATTTCAGTAGGGGAAAATATGGTAAATATTGATCCAGATCGAGAAGTTCCATAAATTTATAAAGGATATACGAATACGACAGGAAGTTCGTGCGGTCGTTTGGGCAATACAGCAGAAACGGTGCCTGGATCTCCTGAAACATCGCACGGATCTTCTCCTCTATCTCCGGCGTGATTGTCGGAGGTGGATTGCCATTCAACCGCGACAGAATATGGGCTGCATGCTCGTAATACTTGGACCGTCCCAGCTTCTTCAAAATCTCACGAATCTCCTTCTCCGTCAGATCGGCAATATTGTTGATTCGACGCTTGCGGATTTCAAGCACAACCTCGTTCATCACCTCCTCGGGAATCATGGTCGACTCCTTCGCCTGAAACTGATTCAGGATCTCATTGAGGTGGTTGATCTTCTTGTAGGCGTAATTGTTACGCTCCTTCGGCGGATCGCGGAACGAAGGGAAGTCGGACACCACCAGCGAATACTCTTCGGACCCACATCGCGGGCAGACAAGGATTCCCTCCGAACTGATCTCTTCGCGGGCAACGTTGCATGCGTTACAGTGTTCCGTCATCTGCTGCGTCACCTCGGGAACGGTTGACAACCTCATGCGAGTGACGTACTCATCAAACATCTGCTTCTTAGACACTCCATCGGAGGGGGAAGCAGCGGTAAAGAACTTCATGAACGTCGTATCCTTTGGATTCTGTGTGGGCTGAGCCACGGCATCCGGACGTTTGTAATAATCCATCAGGATGTCCATGTTTTTCATGTAATAGTCTTCCAACGGATTCGTCTGGGCGACTTCGCGTTCGATATCGCGAAGACGTGTCTCCCAGTTCGAGCAGGTAACAACGTCAACAATCTCGTTTGAAGACTTCAAGGCTTCAATACGAGTTCGCAACTCAGCTGCTTCTGTTTCAAGCTCAGATGTTCGAGACTTCACATCTCGCAATCCGGTTATAATGTCCTGGTGGACAGAGTCAAGAGTTCCCATTGAGGTTGATCCCGTGTCCCTTATTTTCCTCACTCTGAACACGTCCATATAGTTCGTCTTCTACTTGTCTCATGAAAGCAGAATTGTCACATATAATAGGTCGTTGACGACGAACCGCAGCTAATAGACGACGGAAGTCAATTCCGAAGTTCTTCGACACAAAGGTCAGAACCAGATACGCTGACCGATTCACGCCTGCCTTACAGTGAACGAAGACTGTCCCATTCGTTGACCGAAGGAACAACCTCATCCAGTTCTCGAACTCGGGATACCAATCAAGAATCTTCACTGCCATGCTATCGATCGCATGGAGTTCAGCATAGTTCCCTGGATGGCCCTTTCTCCACCACTCTGGACAATCTCCTGCAAATGCACAATTGACCACGTGGGTAATGTTATACTTCGCTGTAAAAATAGGAGTCAGTTGATTCCCAGCACCTAGAAGGATGCGTGGATACACCCACGCAGGCTGGCACTGCATTGTTCTTTTCACACTTATCCGAGAAAGCTTGAAATAACGATGTTGACAAAGTGGGCAAGAACCACCGAGGCACCGCCGATCACCGCTGCACCCTGGTAGCTCACGACGCCGTTCGCAGTGTATGCAGACGGGATATACTGAAGGAGCAGGTTGCGAGGCGTAGCAAGTGACAACACGACTGTCGCCACAAAGAAGGAGAAATACAGCTGAAGATTGCGGAACATGAACGTCATCTGCGGGAGAGACGGCTTAAACGTCGGAACAAATCCCGTGGTCGAAGGCTGGGGACTGCTCGACTCGGGATAAACAGGAGGGGCAGACTGAGGACCCTGCGGACTGGGAAGAAGGGAATCGAGAGAAGTAGCACCTTCCATTGTTTATGAAGAAGACGGGATTTCGCATTGAGCATCTTCCACGCGGTAGCGATAGCACTTTCCATCAACCTTGATGACTCGTTCAGTTGCCTCCTTAATCGGAATCGCCAGAGTCTTCATCACACCGTAGTCACGGTGAAACAATAACACTGCAATCCCCAGTCCAATGATGAAGGAGAAAAACGGTGCACCACGGTGAAGAACATTGGTGATCGGCACCTTCATTACTTATGGGCAGCGAGGAGATTCAGTGAGTCGGGCTCGGCTGTACACGGCACCTCAACGGCTTCAAATCGAACACATCCTGTTTCTGTGAAGAATGTCTCCGAGTCCCCCGGTCGAGGCACTCCCATGCTCTTTCGAGTTGGTGGGATAAACACCGTTCCGAGTATTAGCCCAGTCAGAACTCCGACGATAAGCCACTGGGGTTCGATCATTGTTTATTTGGGTATATTTTTAACAATCATGACCCAGAGTATGAACTGTGTCACGAACCCATAGATAGGTGCGAATGCGGAGATGATCGTGGGAAAGAGCTTCGTGACCCACGAGTATCCCCATGGCTGAGTTGGTTTGAAGAACTTCGCAATCTTTTCAGACAAGAACTCGCCTCCGACAAAAATAGTGAAGATGGCCAGTGCAATCCATTTTCCAAGAGGACCGAATTTCTCGGCATAGTTTTCGCCCATGATTCCAGGGTTTCCGACAGATCCAACCATTGGTTTGAACGGCTCTTGCATATATTCCCATTGCTTGTAGGTCCACAACACGACCAATGCGTATCCCATTGCGATCACAAAGATCATCTGACCCTTTCCGACAGTCATCGCAACCTGCCACAAGGCATCAAACGGCTTCTGAATGAGAGTTCCGAACGTTGACCGCTGTCCAATCTTAAGGGTCTCTGTCAGAGTTGCACTAATGGTATGCCATGCACCTCGCTCATCGGTGTAATCCACCGTGAGTCGCGGAGGTGTCAACGCAAGCGTCGGATCATTTGCGGCTAACGCAATACGGTTATCCTTCCGCAAATCAGCGTCGAGTTTCGTGATGGGTAGATTGATCTCACCATAGTTCTTCGAACGAATCTCCTCAATGATGTCGGCAACATCAATCGATTGTGTGCCTACCACATATACGGCACTTACGATCGTAGTGTCACCCATTATTATGAAGCAAACACGAGATTCGCCAGTCCACTCACGATGCGGAGGTAATTAATCGACTCGACGTAGACTCCCACGTTGTAGGTGTAGGAGAAGATGATATTGTTATTCGCAATCGTCTGAACAACTGTCAATAACTGATCGGGTGTGTAGAGACTCTGATTACCGGCAGGAATGACAACTGGATTCTGACTGAATGCAGTCGACTTAAGAATACATACGACCTGTTGCGAAGAAGCCCCGACTGCCGTAGGAAGAGGCTGCTGAAGCGTGACTCGTAAGGCGACCTTATTGAAGCCAGCCCCATTGACTGCACCACTTGGTTGATACTGGTCATTGTTCAGTGCGAATGAATACATGTACACGCCCGGGAGATCAGACGGTGCCTGTCCAGTCGTGTGCTTGTATGCCTGAATCAGAGAGAAATAGGAGGTTGGCTTTGTTGTGAATCGCTCGTTACCATCAAACAATAGGTTACCGTTGACAAGGGCATCGCGAGGGTAGACCGACGAGATCTGATTTTGACCAGACGAGTAAAGAAGATCTCCGACCGAGTTCGTGATTGCCGAAAACGGTGCACGTTTCGTGTTATCCCAGTTCGTGTAATTGTCCCAGTCGTTGATCAGAACCTTGTCAGACCGCCTGGCAGAGAAGACAACGCGAGTGATCATATTGTGGAATGGAATCTCGATGTCTGAGTTCGCACCATACTGACCTTCGGCCGACACATAACGGATCTGTTTCAGAAGGAACGTCTGATCCGCTGCAGCGAGTTGGTTCATCTCTGCGTCGGTTAAGTATATGAAGTTTCCCTCTAGATACGGATCAGGATAGAACGACGTAACGGTCGGGTTACTTGAAACACCTGCTGTAGTCGGAGGCGTTAAGAACAGGCCGATTGGAAACGATCCAGTCGGCTGAATACGCTGACCATAGGTTGGGTTTGTCGAACCACCCACAGTTGCAGTCGGCTGATTTGTCTGATCGTTTGCCGCGACAGCAGTCGTTGATAGAATGGTGAAGGATTTCGTAGAGGAAACGGTTGCAATCGAATAGGTCCCGTTCAGAAAGACTGCGGTACCTGTCAATCCCTGGAGTGTCACTGTTGTACCTACGCTGAAGTTATGTAGGGTAGGAGTCGTGATAGTTACATATGAACCGGCTGACACCACACTGCTAATCGAAATAACAACATTCGCAGGGTTTACGTCAATCACTGTGTACAACTGATTCAACGGGCGAAGAACGACGTTGATATACACTTCAGAGTTCTGCATCGATACCAGAGGCAACGCCAGTCCCGGATTCTCGGAGAACCAGAAATGGAGAGGAACTACCAGTTGACGAGACCGGATCGAGGGTTCTGGAGTGGTTGTGTACGGCATCGTAGATGGCACTGATTTAGGAGTCACCGAATGAGGATACTGGTTCTCCCGGTCATATGCGTTCGCGGGATCGTACAATGCGGGATCGTTTCCAACCATTTGATCGACAACCTTCCTCTTCGCTGCGTCATGGGTGTAATAAGAGTAAAACTTGAGCCACTCTCCGGGAAGGGTCTGGATCACGACACCGTTCGCCACAAGATCAACATGGTCAATCAGATTGTATCCAATGTTCTTGATCCACTGGAACTCGTACCCCATCGCGGTACAACGGCCATCATATCCGCTAGGTGGGGTATTCGTTCCCAGCGAAACCATGGGCGAGTAGATGTCGGGAAGTGTCAACACTAAATACGTATCGTGAAGAAGCTGGGCGTACCGGTCGATGCGACACGAGAGTGTCCTAGTCGATGTAAATGAAAAGTCTAGATTCGTGGACGAAAACGCCATCCGAATCGATTCCATGGCAAAGTTCGTGTGTCGACGATACACTGCCCTGAAATGAGTCATCGACGGATTGCCGTTGATGGGCTGATTTTGTGCCCCTACTTGTGCAAGCTGTATCAAGCCGCCAGGCATTTGTATCTACGCACGTTGAATGTTTAGACCAATGAACCACCCAACGGGGTCGCCCCCTGTGCGACTATGCAGCAGTTGTTAATAGTAGGACGAACGCCTGCAGTTGTGTACGCTAACCCAGGAGTAGAGCCAGAAGCGAGACTGAGTGTCTGGGGGTAGGGTGTCCTCTCATATCGCGACGCCTTGTTTGCGAGAACTGAGGTCACGACATAATTATAGCGACGACCCAGAGGCGGAGGGTCCTGTGTGAACGTTGCAGCGACGATACGACGCTTCTGTGCGGTTAAATAGTCCTGGGCAGAATTGACCTGCATCCTATTTATAGAGAAGCAAGAGAAACAAGTCAAATGAGGTTCGTACTCGTTAGCACTCATGTGGATCAGATGACGGGATATTCTAAGGTGGTTTCTAATCTTCTTACGCAGGTCGCAACGCTCGCCCCGAAGGTGAAGACGTTTCATTTCGGGTTTCAGCGTCATGCGGACCGCAAGAGCCTTCGCAAGGTTCCGGAGGGAGTTGTCGCATATGATGCTGCAGCCGCAGAGGACCCCAAGGAGGAGGGGTTCGGCTTCAACAAGATTCACGAGTATCTCGAGATGGTTGGCCCTGATGTGGTGATGATCTACAACGACCCGATGATCATCGCCCGCTTCATCAAGTCGATGAAGTATGAGAAGGGTGTCTCTCCTTACAAGCTGTGGCTCTACATTGATCAGGTCTACACTGGCATCGCCCCGCAGCTGATCGACGAGATCAATAAGGCGGCCGATCGTGTCTACTGCTTCACGGACTCGTGGGCGAAGACGTTCACGGAGTATCCCAATGTGACGGTGACTCCGAAGCTCATCGAGCATGCAGTGGATCCTACGGTCTTTTCGAGCCTCCCTCAGCAGACTCGTGTACAGCTGCGTAAGAACATCGGTCTTCCCACGGATGCCCTCGTTATGCTCAATGCCAATCGCAACAGTCAGCGTAAGCGTCAGGACCTGACAATTATGGGATTCGTTCGTATTCTCGCAAAGTACGAGGAGAAGCCGCTCTACCTGCTCATGGTCACGGGCATTGATCCGCAGAAGGGTAACTACTACGATGTCCAGCGTATCTTCTACGATCAGCTTCTCCAGAACAATCTGGACCCGACTGTCTACGGAAAGCGTCTAGCGATCATTGATACGTCGACAACTCCTCTTACGGACGAGGCAATCAATCAGATCTACAATATGAGTGACGTCGGTGTGAACACCTCGGATGGCGAGGGATTCGGCCTGTGTCAGCTTGAGCACCTGTATACGGGTGCCCCTCAGGTTGTTACGGATGTGGGTGCGTACAGCAACTTCCTTCCCAAGACGGTTGCCCAGTTTATCCCGAAGCGTGATGTCTACTACCATGCGGCTGGCATGCCGCTCGGTCTCTCATCACCGACGTTCTATGCAGATGATGTTGCAGCCGCGATGGACAAGGTGATCACGAACCTCGGTGCGATGCGAACTGCGAAGGAGTCGATCGTCTTCAAGTCCTGGGCCGATGTGTGTGCCGACTGGCTGGCTGATCTCAAAGCCAGTACTTAATCTGCGTCTCAGAGATCTTAGTTCCGATACGCAATAACCGGTTGTTATCTTCGAATGCCTGGCCGTCGAAGATTTCCTTTGAATCGGGATCCATCAAATAGACAATTCCCTTGATCTTCATTTTTTGAAGGCGTCGCTTCTTGCGGGTCATGTTGCGAAGATACGTCTCATCAAGCTCTTCTGACTTGATTGATGGCTTGAATGCCAGATCCTCGCCTGTTGCAGTCGTATCGAATCTCATGCACGAGATCTGTGGCTTCTCGCGAGAGTGCAACTTGCGATGAACTTCGCAGTCAACCGCCGACTGTTTCAGCAACACTGAAATACGCTTATTGACCTTATCTTTCTCATACACCTTCTCATACAGGTATTCATCTGTGGACATGAACGTTTCCACAGGCGGATCGCCTTCATACCTTTTCAATTCAACGTCGGACTTGCGGACAGCTGCGATGTTCGGACCTTCTGCACCCTTTGACTGTGCGGGCGAAATCACTGATAAGTAGAAGCTGACACGGACAGTTCGTTCTTCAAGTGGAAGCGTGGCGTGGGAGCAGATACGGATCGCACGACCAATGACCTGATCGTGTCGGGCTGGGGTCCAGTGCGGTTCCATGATGTGAACGTGACGAACATTCGCTAAGGTAATACCTTCTGCACCCGATGACGAAGCCATGAGCAGGCAAAGCAACTTCTTTCCACGCTTTTCGATGCTCGTCTTCAAGCTGGGAGGAAAGCTGTTCTCGAAGCGATTGTTCAGAATCTGTCGCATCATCTCACGCTGATCCTCCTTCTCTTCGCCTGTAAAGAAAGCGTAGGATGGCTTGTCATCCATCTCATCTTCCTGCCATTGACCGTTCTTGTTCGTGATCTTGTATTGCTGCCACCCGTTAGCATCGAGAATCGCAGCAAAGACTCCGAGTCCTTCCAGCTGACGATACTGTGAGTAGATGAACTGATTAGGCCACTCAGCCTTCGACTTGCGAGTTTCTTCGAGGTTTGTTAGCAGCTTCAACAGCTTAGGACTGTATTGTTCAAGGGCTTTTGCTGTCAGATACTTTCCAGACTGTGCTTTCAGGGCAGCGAGGATCTCCGGCTTATCTGGAACATCCGTCTCCTTCACAATATCGTTGAACTCCTTCTCCACCTTCTTTGTCAGAACCTTCAACTCGGGAGGCACAGCGAAGTTGCAGGCTAGACGAGAGATCACACGGTATGTACCACCGTCGTCATTCATACTGAGGGACTTCTTCGCATCCATCTTGATCTCCTGGAAACGGACATCAAGATACTGGACAAACTGCTCTGGACTCATCACAACCTTTTCAAGCATCTTGTCATCCTCCACACGCCTGGGAATCAGTCGCTCGTCTGCACCCTTGAAGTAGGACACAAGACCCTGAATGCGGCGAGAGAACAGCAGTGCGTTCTTCATATTCAGACCATCGAGGAACAGATTCGAAAACTCTTCGAACTTCGTGGGAAGACATTCGAGGTTCTCTGCTGTCACGCGATCAACTGCAATCTCTGAACCCACATCCGCCTGGAACTTAGTTGCCCACGACGTCACCCAGTCTAACGGAACTGAGATGAACGGAAGATCCTTCTTGTACTGAACGGCTACCCGATCACCCGCCTCGTTATAGATCGACCGGAAGTGTGGAGGATTGCGTGTGATCATTGCATACTTCTTCACCGCGTTGAACTCGATCGTATCCACATCTGGAAGGGCTTTGAAGGCAGTCTTCATCTTCTCCTCATCCCACGCCGTAGCCTTTGCGAAGGGAATCGTGATCTGCTGAATCGGTCCACGCAGGAGGTTCATCAGGTAGGCGATCTCATTAGGACGGTTGATCACCGGAGTTCCAGAGAGTCCGACGATCTTACAGTCGACTGCGGTATAGATTGCGTCGTAGAGACGACGTGCAATGTCAGACGAGTTGACGATGCGAGAAATCAAGTTGTGGACCTCATCAATGATGACTACACAGTTGTCGAAGGGGTTCTCGCCTTCGGGAACATACTTGTCAATGTTCTTGCTGGACAGACCGTTGTAGTTGATAAAATTGAAGCGTTGTCCGATGATGTCCTCGATCTGTGCCTTGATGATATCCTGTGCCGTCTTTGGCAGATCCTTGTAGTTCGGAGTCTCGCCGGGAATCGTCACGAAGAACTTGCCTGTTCGGTCAAGGAATCCCTCGGAGATCGAGAGGGCCTTTGCGTCTGCCCTCGACTGATCGTTCAATGTTCGCTCTCGCCAGTGCTGCTCGAACGAAAAAATAGGATCTCCGCACTTACGAAGCTCGGACCGGTAGTTCTGCTGCAAGGACGCAGGTGTCAGGACCCACACCTTCTTATAGCTCATCAGTGACTCAGCCACCGCAATGGATGTACACGTCTTACCCGATCCTAGCCCGTGATACAACAGGATGCCACGGTACGGTGTCTCAATCATCAAGTAATCCCGAATCAGCTTCTGATAGGGAAACATCTCGCGTGCATTCGACTGCTTCGCACAGAGATCAACATCCTTGTCTTCATCATCGAGGGGGTCGCGGTCTTCCTTGCGGTATTTCAAAAAGATGCGAGTAATGTAGTCCGCGAACGCCTTTCGGTTCGGGAGGACGAAGCTCATTATCTTGTGCTGCGTTGAAATTATCGTGGAGGATAACAAGATGTCTGAGACAAAGGAGGTGACGTTCAATGGCATTCCGGCAACGTTGACAGTGACGGGTAGCAACTGGACAATTACTGGAAAGGATGTCAATGAGTCCGGTGATAGCTTCTTCACTCTTGCTGCCCTGGTAGAGAGTAAGAAGCTTGTGTTACCACACGGTCTGTTCGCAGGACGTCGTAAGACTCGTAAGTCCCGTTCCCGCAAAACTCGTCGCTACCGTAAGTAATGGAGCCACTCACACGCAAAAATCATCGTATCTGGATGGTGTCCATCTATCTGTTTTTGATGGCTGCTTTCCTCTATGTGAAACCGTCCGTCGCCTTTGGGCGTGAAGGGCGGATCCGTCCGTTCGGAACTGAGGATCGCGAAGCCACCGTGTTCCCGGTGTGGTGGTGGGTCTTTGTATTGAGCGTGGTTGCATACTGCCTCACGGTTTACTTCGCACGTTTTAGGTTTACTTAATACAATGAGTTGTCCATACAAAAACATCTTCGGGGAACCGGGGACAGGTGCACATTCCTATCGGTTTATGGGGTTCGCGATTGCAGACACGGTGTTAACTCTTATGTTGGCAGTCTACACCGCCTGGGAGTTTGGTGGGAATGTGTTTCTTCACTTTCTCTTCTGGATTGTCATTGGCGAGTTGTTCCATTATGCATTCGGGACACAGACAGCCGGTCTAACGATGCTGGGCATCACAGCTTGTCCTCATACGTCTTAACAATGTTTTCAAGCACCTCGACCATTGACTCACGCTCCACATGATGGGGGCGAATATACGCACGACATTCGGCAAACGTCTTCCATCCGATCGCAGAAATCTCACGCCGCTGCATGTAGGTCATCTTCTGATGTACATTCACCAGGTCGGGGCTTGACAGCAACGCCACAAAGTAGACATGTCTGTATCGAATTCCGTTGAGACCCGTGAACGTCTCTTCGAGCAGCACACCTTTCATGATCGTATAGGCTTCGCGGGGGATATTCGTCTCCTCGCCGAACTCACGAATCGCACACTCAACGTCAGACTCGCACCGAACACGTCGTCCCTTCGGAAAGCCCCACTCCGGTTCCTTGAACGTAGACATATAGGTTCTCATCAACTGATCGCGATCAACCGCTGCAAACCGTTCCTTCGACAGGAGATACTCTGGCGATGAATGATCGTCCCCCCACAGCTGCTTCCACAACGTGTCAAACGATTCGCATACAACCATCGTCTGCTCTTGCAGGGTCATGTTCGTGAACAAGACTCCCAGATACTCTGCGTCGGCAGGATCATACTTTCCACGCATGAACTCCGCAAAGCTCAGACTATCCTTGCGTCGGATCATCAAGACTTTGACAGTCTCGGGATCAGACGGCAACGAAGGGCAGTCAACTAAGGCAATTCCGCATGAAAGGACTGGGTCTTGGCAGAATTTGAACATGTGACCTTTTTCTCCGCAATTATTGCAGAACATTGGTGTTTGATTTCGTATCGGCAGTGAAGTTCGTTTTTCCATTGTTACTTTGAATACCTTTCCCTTGTAAAGCATAAATATGGGCGGCTTCGTCTCAAAACCTCCTCCGCCTGCTTATATGCTCTCCCCTCCGCCAGCAGCCCCGAAGGGCTCGTCGTTCATGACGATTGTAGGTGCGTTGGCCGCGATTGGACTTCTCATCACAATCATTTACATTGGAAGGTCGTGGTCATGGGGATCGGGATCAACTGAGGCAGCACCGAGCGATATCCAGATCGATGGCAAGACCGGTTCTACGATTCCAGCTGCGAATGCACCGCTTCAAGGAACCGATAGCGGGCTACAATTTTGGATGTATATCAAAGACTGGGACTACAAGTACGGGAGTTCGAAACCGATCATCAAGCGAGTCGATCCTACACGCCCTGGAATCGTCAGTCCCGCGATCAGTCTTCACCCGACCGATAACACGCTTGATGTGGCTGTGAGCGTCTACTCGTCTGGGTCAAACACGAGTACGACCGACACTGGAAATGGCGAGACGTTTATTTGCTCAGTGGAGAACGTTCCGATTCAGTCATGGTTCTCCGTCTCCGTGACCATCTTCCAGCGTAACCTTGATGTCTACATCAACGGTCTCCTCGTGAAGTCATGTGTCTTACCGGGTATCCCGAAGCCTGCGATCGGAGACATCATCGTGGGTGCGAACGGTGGCTTCTCTGGGTCTGTGTGCTCAATCCACAGCTCACCAACTCCATTGTCTCCGGCGAATGCGGCCACGTTCTATGCAGCCGGAACATCGTGTAGCATGTCAACGCCCGCGTCATCGACTGCGGGACTGTCTAATCTTTCGCTGTTTGGATACACGTTTGTATTCGGTGTCAAGGACAGTGTCGGTAAGGAGGTCGGTGGTCTTTCAAGCTCGGATATCTCTGGGTGGTTCTCTTCTCCTAAGAAACAATGAAGATCTTACTGAAATGCCCATCTAGGTCTCGACCCAAACAATTACTTGAAACTCTTAGCAAATATGTTACCATGGCCTCCCGACCTGATCTAATGGGAATTGTCATTTCATGCGACGTAGATGATACCACGATGACAAATGAAGTAGTTCAACGACAGGTTTTCCAAGTCATAGACAAGTTTGCCTGGAAAGCACTGTACTACGGAGAGAACAAGACGAAGATCGAGGCATGTAACGCAGATATCGAAAAGGTTGACTATCCATGGGATCTTGTCGTGCTTGTGTCTGATGATATGATTCCAGAAATTTACGGATACGATGACATCATTCGCAAGTCCGCACCAAGCCTTGATTGCATTCTCTGGTTCAATGATGGATATCAAGGATACAAACTCAATACTCTGTCGATCTACGGTCGCGAGATGTATCGGCGATTGGGATCCATGTATGCCCGAGAATACAAGAGCTTCTATTGCGATACAGAGTTAACCGATCTATGCAAGGGTGTAGAAAAGAGCAAGACTGTGTATAACCCATTGTGTATCATCCGTCATCGCCATCCCGCATTAGGATATGGGGGTGCCGATTCTCTCTACCTGAGAAATCAAAAATACTTTGAACAGGACTTGCGAACATACATCTCTCGCAAGGTCTATTCATGTGATTTGTCAATCTTGATTCCCACCCTTGTCGAGCGGCTGCCGCAGTTTACAAAACTCGTTGAATCTCTTCGCGAACAGTTTGCACGAATCTGCCCAGGTCTGCGTCTGGAGATCAACGAACTGCGAGACAACCGCCAGATGAGTGTAGGGATGAAGCGACGACTCCTATTGGAGCGGGCAACTGGAAAGTACGTTGCCTTCATTGACGACGATGATTCAGTGACCGATGCTTATTTCGAAGACTTTCTTACATGTTTCACATCTGGACACGACGTCATGATGATTCGCGGAGACATGGGCGGCCATACCTTCGTTCATAGTATTCGCTACCCATTGACTGGGGCGATGTATGTTGACAATATGTTTGTTCGCCCTCCGAATCACCTCAATCCGATGCTGACCGAATTTGCACGACTTGCTACCTTTGAGGATGCCACACGCGGTGAGGATCTAAAGTGGACCATTGATCTCGCAAAGACGGGTATATTGAAACATGAGACACCTTCTACGCGAGTTCAGTACTTGTACACAATTAACGTTGCAGTTGATCCGAGGGTGATTGAGTATCAGAAAACCCATACCTACGACGAGTGGGTGAAAGCATTGCTTGTTCCTGCGAAGCCTGTACGCACAGGATTGCGTCTGAGTTCAAGGGGGTTTGTTTCTAAGTAAGGGATAATGGAGTCTCTTGCCCTGGGAGCTGCTGGAGTCGTTGTCTTAGGAGGAGTTGCAGCGTATGTTTTCTCAAAACCCATGGACCCAACTGCGGTCCAGATTCAGACATCAACACAGAGTGGAAAGGTTCCGTATTCGTCAACACTTTCGCTACCTCGTTCGTTTAACCAGGCTGAAGGTGCAACGTTCAGCTTCGAGGGGTGGTTTGAAGTCAATGATTTCACATACGGGTATGGAAAACGTCGCCTTATCTTCACACACGGTGACTGTCCCGGTCTTTATCTGGACTCGACGTCAAACTCGATTCTGGTAGTTGTGAACACATATGGTGCGTCTGAATCTATTCTGGTTTCGAACATCCCTGCCCAGAAATGGATTCACTTTGCAGTCGTGGTCACGCAATATACCGCGGATATCTATATCAACGGTATTCTGCGTCAGCACCACACACTGACCCAGCTTCCTAAACAGGTGGACGAAGCTGTTCAGATCGGGTCCGAGTTGCGTGGGTTTGATGGACAGGTCGGAGGCGTAACGTATTATTCACGCTCGCTCTCACCCACGGAGGTATCTGTACACGCGGCCTCTGCACCACCTGCCTCTCTGATCAAGGAACCTTCCTCCGGACAGTATCTCGATTTGTCCTGGTACACAGGGCGATAAAATATGAGGGGGTAATAAATGAGTTCTGGAGGACCAAGCGGTTCAACTCTTACGGGACTTAACGGAATGGTGATTCGCGATGCGTCAGATATAACTACACAGAAGAAACTACGGCATGTGTTCACGACAAACGTACCGGCCGCATCTGGATATGTTGGAGTGAATGCGTATCGCTCGAAGGGAATCCAGAATAGCTATTCGTTCATCCTCGAGGTTCAGAAGGGTCTGCGAGAGTGTGGAGTTAATGGCGTCCCTGTCGCTGGAACACCGTTCGGTCTGACTCCTGGCGTAACAAAGAACCTAGCAAATACCTCTGTGACAATCCCGAACACGATCCCTACTCCCAATTAAACATCCATTCTGGCCTTCCTGGTCTTCTTCAGTAATTCCCTAATCTTCTTCCGCTCTGTCTTCTTCGCCTTCGGATTATAGGTGAAGAAGTACTGGACGAAGTCGGGCGATGACTTACTATTGATCTTCTTAAACAAATCAACACGTTCACGACGTAATTCAAGTAAACTCGGCTGTTTACCTAGACATGATGTTGGGGTCAAGAGTGCGAGAGTACGATTCGGCTTGTTCGCCGCCAACTCCATCAGACGCTGTGCAACACAGAGAATGCGAGTGACCTCGTCTTTAGGCTCGCCCGAATAGATCAACGCTAAGAAGAACTGCAACAGAGTGGGAATACTTGCGATCTTAAGTCCATCCCCAGTCGTATGATAGCTGTGGCATGCCTGAGTCTCATAGAACTGATACAAGATCCCACCGTTCTCGTCGAGTACATCTACGCGACGAGGCATGATCTCCGTCTCTTCGTGTTCAAGCGTCTTCTTACCCTTGCTCACCTGATCGATCACCTCCTTCTCTGCCAACAGTGTCAGAGGCGTATACCAGTGGGCCTTGTTCTCATATCGCGTCATTGCTGAAAATCCGATCATCACAACGTCGTGTTGTTTCATCATCGAAACCGCCGCCTTCTTTTGTTCAATCGACATCTCCTCTGGCGGAACAATCGTATCCCTACATACGATCGGGTAGTGCTTGTTGAGAAGCATCAGACGTGTGTAGACCTTCTCCCAGCGAGAGATGTCGCCATCGGGACGACTGAGTTCCAGGTACATCGACATGCGAAGGAAGTTCGGGGGAACGTAGTGAATGCCGTGACGGTTCAGCTTCTCCTTCCACAGATTGTCAAACACCTTGGGGGCTAAGAGTGTGATGTCTGCTACGCCGTGAAAGTCTGCGAAGACCTTGTAGGTTCCCAGATGAATACCTGGCTTCACTTCGACGTTCTCGATACCAGCCGCCGATAGCTTGTTTGCGATGATCACACTATGTTCTTGCGGGGTCTCGCTGAAGAAATCATAATCCGGTACCTCGCTCGGGGTATAGAATCGGTCCTTTGCGGGAAGGAGGTTGTTGATCGCCGTGCCACCGTAACATAAGACCCTATGGGCTTTCAGAAACTCTTCGACAATAGTTGTTGACTTCTTAACCGCCGGGTCAGCCGCGTCTTTGAGTGCAAGTGCTTCAGTCTGCCTGTCCACGACTTCTTTAATCGCCTCGAGGTCACTCATTGTTATACTCAATCAAAAAACGGATAAGTTTCGTTTTTTTTACTTGTGAGGCAGCAAGATGCCGAGTAAGTACAACCTTCGAAAGCTCAAGTCTAGGACAACCTGGGTCAAGGATGAGACCCTGAAATCTGACCCAGAGTCGGAGGCATCCTCGGAAGACGAAGACTACGAGCCTGACATCGACGAAGAGGAAGAGGAAGAGCAAGAGGAAGAGGAAGATGAGGAAGAAGAGGAAGAAGATGTCCCCGTCATCAAGCTGCCTAAGGGGTCGACTGTGTCCGTGAAGCTTCACATCCATACCAACGTCGATAGCAAGACCAAGCTTGTCATGGAGGATTCTGAGTCCGAGTCCGAGCCTGAGTCCGAGGAGGAAGAGGACGAGTTCATCTCCCACCTCATGAAGAAGTATGTCGACGGCAGTAATCATGGAACGGGTCGTCGCAAGCAGCGTGAGCCGGAGTCTCCTAGCATCGAACTCAACGAGGACGAGGAGGAGTATTACGGTGACCTGTCGAAGTCCAAGAGGCGTAAGCTCAACGAGCAGATGAAGCGTATCTCTGGTCTTGTGAACGAGGGTGACATCCCGTTCAAGTTCCGCGTACTTGAACTCCCGATTCCCGATTCCCTGAAGGCTAGTGTGATCAAGAAGATCGACATTCTCAATGAGATGGATGGTTCGGAGGGATACAAGCTTCGCTCATGGGTCGAGTCATTCCTTCGCATCCCGTTCGGTAAGATGGTGACTCTTCCGGTCAAGCTGTCTGATGGACCTGAGCCGTGTGCCAAGTTCCTGTCGAATACACGCGACATGCTGGACAAGGCCGTGTACGGTATGCCCATGGCTAAGACACAGATTATGCAGACGCTGGCACAGTGGATTTCCAGCCCGGGTTCATTGGGCAATGTGATTGCCCTGAAGGGACCACCTGGTGTGGGTAAGACGAGCATTGCCAAGAACGGTGTTGCCCAGGTTCTTCAGCGACCGTTCGAGTTCTTCTCTCTCGGTGGATCATCGGATGCTGCGAACTTTGTGGGTCACTCCTTCACCTACGAGGGATCGATGTGCGGTCGTATCGCAGATGCCCTGATCACATCTCGCTGCATGAATCCAGTGATGTACTTTGATGAGCTGGATAAGGTATCGACGACTGCTCATGGTGATGAAATCGTGAGCATGCTGATCCACCTGACAGACAGGTCGCAGAACAGCCAGTTCCATGACCGTTACTTCGCAGGTGTGGACTTTGATCTGAGCCAGTGTCTCTTCGTCTTCTCGTTCAACGATGAGTCGAAGGTCCATCCGATTCTGCGAGACCGTATGCAGGTGATCACCTGTTCAGGCTACAATGCCGAGGACAAGAAGAACATTCTGACGAAGTACATCTGGCCGCAGATCCTGGAACGCGTTCAGCTGACGAGCCAGTTGACTCTGACAGATGAGGCAGTGAAGTTTCTGATTGAGGATTTCAGTAAGGAGGAAGAGGGCGTTCGTAATTTGATTCGATCGGTTGAGTCGCTGGTGACACGCATCAATCTTCTCCGAATCGCCGACGAGAACACTGCGAAGGAGTATGTGTTCTACAAGAAGATCACGCTGCCCTGCACAATCGATGTGGATACAGCCCGTCACATTCTGAAGGACACAACAACGGGAATCAACGAGTCATGGCGTCACCTCTACACTTGAATCCACTCGAGGCTAGAGATGGGAATCTCCATGATACGAGGTGTATCATCCATGGTGGAAAACACACAGGTCAGAGTCGTGAATGCACGGTCAGGCTGACATCCAATACAATACTCAATCGTCTTCGCCCGGAACACGAACGGACGACTAATACTTTTTACCTTGTAGTTCTCACCCATTCGCACGAACAGATGGAAATACTTGCGAGGTTGGCAGTATTCAACTGTGTGAACAAGTGCCCACGTCTCTCCGCGGTGCTGCGGTGGCTGGAACGCAACGGCTGAACCACGGAAATGCTTGAAATACCACGGTGTCTCATGATGCGTATGAATCGCAAGGTCATTGCCGTTGATTTTTCCAACTCGAAGAGGATTCCACTGATAGATCACATCATCCGTTACATCAATCGGTAACCAGTTCTTTTCACACTCCTGCTCTCCCGGAGAGTTCAGAATACGACAGTCCGAATATAGACCCTGAATCGGGTCATATACAGACTGAAAGATGCGGATCTTTTCGGTGTACTCCCACGAGGTTGCCGTACAGCACAGAGTCCCAGAGGCATTCGTATACACGCGAACATCCTCGAGACCCACAATACGGTTATCGCGTCGCTGGAGTGTGACTGAGTCATCTCGCATCTTCACAACCTCGCCCGTCTCGGGATCGTAGAAGGCATTTTGAGTCCTGACCTTGTAATTCTCACTTACAATCCCGTTCTCCTTCATGAGATAGCTACCCGTCTGCGGATTGATCACGTAGTTGACAAATCGCACATTGTGCATCGTCTTTCCATTGAGTCGGAACAACGAGACAGATGTCGGGTGATAGTCCTCTCCGAACACATCGCGTGCAATCGGGTGGGCCTTGGATGAATACGGAAGAGGATCAATGTAAAACGGCAGGTTGTTGTAGACGCTCTCCATATGCTGCCTGTCGTTCAGCATGTAGCGAACTGACATATCGAGACCCTTCTGGGCCTGACCGATGTAGAAGAGCAGAATCGAGGCTTCGTACTCAAACATTCCCTTGTAGACATCCGTCTCTACGAAGAGGGCATCGGCAGACAGTGGAATTGAGAGACCGAGTTGCGTGTAATGATACGCCTTGTGGTGCTGAGATACATCGCGAAAATACTTCGCCAACTGGTAGATCGGCTCAGCACGAGTCGGCCGCCTCTCATATGCACGAAGCATCCACTCCTCGAACTTGGGAATGTTCTTCAGAGCAAGCCATGACTTGCCGATCATATAATGACTATACCACAGCTCCTCCTCCCAACCACCGACTGCGATTCGCTTCTTATACAAAGCGATACACTCCTTCAACTTTCCAAGACCATTGTACGTCTGGGCGAGATAGAACATGTACCGACCGTTCTCCGGCTCCTCTTCAAGACCATGCTCAAGGAGTCGCATGTCACGCTCGAACTTATCGGCCTTACAACCGCCGTCATTACGGTCATCGATGTAGCACACCGAAGATGCTAGGTGCTTTGTGGGTCCATCCCAATACTCGTGGGTCACACCCTTGCACTTCCAATTGTAGTCCATGCGAACAAGTCTCGTGTTCGGATACTCAAGGTTACCTGCCTTTTGAACGACCGTGTATCCCTCATGATCAAGCTTGGTCGTCTTCAACGAATTCGCCACGAAGATCATATCGGCATCAATGAGAAGGCCGTAGGTATTAGGTAGATCCCACCCCTCCTTCTTAAGATACGTCTGTGCATTCTGGAAACTCAGGGTCCGGTTGTGACCGAAGTCCTTCCATGTCTCTTGGGTAAGGCATCCCTTATGTGTCTTCAAAAATTCGGTAGCAATCTCACATGATGAATCGGTCGAACCAGTGTCGCAGATACAGAACGCAGAGACAAGGTCTGAAACAGCTTCAAGACAGCGAAGCAAGATCTTCTCTTCGTTTCGAATCATCAAGACTAGAACAAACTGCATGCGTCCTATTACTGAAACTCATTGACTCGCATGTAAATAAATGGGGACTGAGTTTGTGAAGCAGACCCTTCGTGAGAATCTAACGCGTGTGCTCGTGCCTCATGTGGCGGACGGACTGTGGAGTATCTACGATTCCGCCAAGGCAGCCTGTGAGCGTAACAGCCAGCCAGACCAGATCCTGAAGACGTTTCAGAACCTTTTGACACAGATCCCGAAGTGGACGCCCGAGACACTGAAGAAGGAGGTCGAGCGTATCGTAACTGTGTCAAAGTGCGAGTACATGGAGGATCTTCTCCTCGGTGTATTTGTCAGTTACATCCGTGCGTTCGCGACGTTACAGCAGATGGAGAAGACCCATGTTGAGATCAACTTCCAGCGTCCGTCGATTGATACCTTCGTTCACCAGCTCTACAAGCACGCGGCCCGTCAGTCGTGGAGTTCTGCCTATCTTTTCAAGACGGTTGGAGTCACGTCGGAGCAGCAGGCCCGCAATCGTCGCGACATCGAGACGATGATTGGAGGTGCGATGAATGAGGTCATTGATAGCTTCATCCCATGGAAGGATATCAGCAAGGCGTATTTCCAGACGGACAACACGCCTCCGCCCGCACCGGTTCCCGAGCCCGAGCCTGTCAAGGAGGAGCCGGCCATCAAGCCTGCACTCGTTGAGGCCCCGGAGCCTAAGGCAGTTCAGTTTGATGAGGATGAGGAAGACGACGAGCCGCCGCCGTTGTCGCTTGGAGATGACATCCAGCTTGATGATTCTGAGTTTGATACTGAAGACGATGAGTCGGTGAACCTCGAGCCATCGGAGACAGTGTCGCTCAATCTATAAACTCGTTTGAGTTTGTGTATAAAAAAATAGACTCCGAAACAAATGTCCGACCTCTATTCGTATGGAATGATTGTGGGTGCAGTTGTGGTTGTCGCGATCCTTCTGTACGTGATGGACCGTCGTGGAAAGGACCAGCCGATCGACATGTCGGATGCAACAAAGGTCGGCGGCGGTGCGGCGGTGCTGACGAGCGGGGTGTTATATGCACTCGGCGGGACTGAGGCGGCAGAGCCTGTCATTTCAGCTGTTCAGGACATGTTCACTGGAAAGCCCTCGTTCTAAAACTTTCTTAACTTCATAATAAAAATGTACATGTCTCTCTATGCCGCCGTTCTGTTCTTTGTCCTGACCCCTGGCATCCTTGTCTCCCTGCCCCCGGGCGGCTCCCGCACGACGGTTGCCCTGACGCACGCCGTTGTCTTCGCCCTCGTGTGGTCCCTGACGCACAAGATGGTGTACAGTGCCGTCGGCAAGTAAGTTAATCAGCAATCACAAGAACACTTGCCGTGAGAGGTGCAGCCCCAACAAACTGTCCGAACTTCCCGAGTTCGCGTCGAGGCACCCCTGACTCCTTCAAATACCTCGTAATTGCTTTGTATAAGTCAAATCCATGATATCTGTCGTGATTGTCACCCTTCTTGCGGAAAATCACGGATGAGCCATCGGGAAGCGACGTCCAGTGTTTGAACAACTCAAACAGTGGATGTGTGGTCTCCTCCTTCGGTCCATTCGGAAACAGATCCCAGAACACCGCCGACGCAAACCTCGCAAGGTCGAATGAGGGATTGAGCGGGATTCGCGGATGTGTCGAGGTGTAGAACGGCTCGACGTTGTACTGACCCGCAGCCTCCTCGTCTCCCCTGAACTGAGAACTCAGGAAGAAGCGAGGCTCCTTCATTCCCGTAAGACGAACCGAGAACGCAGCACGATCAAAGTCGATGATCTTGATCAGAACACCGAACGTCGGAACGCGGTAGACAACACCGTGGTGCTTGTAATACAGGAACTCCTCCGTCGTCGGGACATACATCACATTGTTGCCGTGGAGGTCATTGTGGACAAACCCGAACGAACGCTGGGCATACGCAAGTGCAAACACAATCTGGGCAACCCATGCAGTATGACGCTCCGGGTCATCTGACGTCTTCAACAGATCGTAAAATGTTCCAGTGCACTTCTCCATCACCGTCGTCACAACCGGAACATCAGAGAACGTGGCCCACGCAAACGGCTCTCCTTCCTCTTCCTCACCCTCCTCTTCATCGTCTTCGCATGTACATGACTCGATGTCAAACACGTCTACATCATCGTCCTCATCCTCGTCCGTGCACTCGGAATCCGTAGGAATCTCGTACTCCTCCACAACCCCAGACGAGTTCGGCTCATCGACGTGATCGGCATCAATGTCCTCTGTATCAATATTGATCTCATCATCCTCAACCTGAACGGCTGCACGACGTCCACGCGTGTGGGTGAATGTCTCTCCACCCATCGAACGCAGACGCAGTTCAAACGTCTTTCCGATGTTGTCAACAAACCACTTGCGATCGCAGAGATCCTCATAATCATCCGAGATGTCCATCTCGTGCTTCGTTGCCATTGCGGCGTAGACACCGTAGACACGGGGAAAGTGCTGACACTCGGACAGAACAACAGACGCCAACGCACCCACATAGGCAGCCGTATGGGGACTCTGCATCTGCTCCGAGTACCCCTTCGCAGTCTCAGCGGGCTTCGGCAAACTGAGTGCGGAATACTCACCCTTCATGGTCTTGAATGGACTGAGAATCATCGTCGTCTTGCGATGAACTTCAACCGTCTGTCCCTTCGTCGTCTTGATATGATTCGCATCCACAACCGAGTCGATCTCCTCTGGGAGCTTCACACCATACTCAGACATCGCTGTCAACTTCTCCGTCTTGAACAACTGTTCGAGAGAAGGGAAAAACGGCTGAACATGGGTAAGGTTCCATGCGGCTGCCTGTAACTTCTGCAAGCGATGAAGCTTCAACTCGACGGCTTGGGTCCTCAAATCCTTCACCATTGTGTGTATGGGCTGGTAATGAAACATCGTAAGTAGACGCGGAACACTTTCTGCGGGTCAGAACAATGAACTTCCAGTTGCGAAAGTTCGACATCAACATGTTAAAAGACCGTTGTGAGATTGATTCTCGCAAGAGTCCGATGATCGTCGTCATCGGTAAGAAGGACACGGGTAAGTCCTTCTTGGTGCGTGATATTCTGTATAACACTCAGCAGGACTTCCCCGTTGGAACTGTGATCTCAGGTACAGAGGTTGCGAACGAGTTCTTTCAACATATGGTCCCTTCAAAATTTATTCATGATAAGTACTCGCCTCAGATCGTGATGAATGTGATCAAGCGACAGATGAATGTCAAACAGAATCGCAATAAGGCGAAGAACTCAGGAGGTGGACAGTCGAGCATTGACCCTAGGGCATTCCTGATTCTCGATGACTGTCTCTACGATTCGACCTGGATTAAGGAGGAGTCTACGCGATATGTGTTCATGAACGGGCGTCACATTGACATGATGACAATCATCACCATGCAGTATCCGCTCGGTATTACACCGAACCTCCGTACGAACGTAGACTTTGTGTTCATTCTTCGTGAGAATATCTTGGGTAATCGCCGTAGGATCTACGAGAATTACGCAGGTATGTTTCCGACGTTTGAGATGTTTTGTACGTTTATGGACCAGTGTACTGAGAACTTCGAGTGTCTGGTGATTTGTAATAACGTAAGTTCAAACAAGCTGGAAGACCAGGTGTTTTGGTATAAGGCTGCTGATCACCCGCCCTTCAAGATGTGCGACTCATCGCTGTGGGCGAACAATCAACCGTTCCATTCCGCAATCCTTGCAGCCGACGAGTATAACGCTGCAACCATGAAAAAGAAGAACGCGGGTCCTTCTGTGTGGGTCAGGAAGGAGAAGGATTAACGGCGAGTCTTGCGGGAACGCTTTGTCTTGCGATGACGACCGCCCTTCTTCGGGGGGTTTGGGTTGATTAGATTGCCATTAGCATCGCGTAGAGGCTTGACCGGATTGCCGTTAGCATCAACAGGCTGCTCCTCAGCACCTCCCCGCCTGGTCTTGCGGCGGGACTTCTTGACCTTCTTGGTCTTGCGACGACGACCACCATAGTTCAAATCCTTAAAGTGAGGATCCTCTGGAACAGGGGCACCCATCTCTTCAAGAAGGGAAGACGCGAGTAAAACAGCATTGCTCTTCTTGTCCCCCGTATACCGAAGACCTTCACCGAGCTTAATTCCTTCCTCAATGAACTCGGTGAGCCCAATCACGAGAATCTTATCGTTCTCCTCAGCCTCTTCCTCAGCCTCTGCATTCTCGTCTGCCATCGCCATGACTTCAACCGATGCCGACTTCTCACCTGCACGAGCAAGGATATCCACTAAATTGAGAAGTTCCTGAACAGTTGCCTTTGCATGAAGCTTTCGAACCCTGATTGCAAGTGCCTTCTTATATTTCCTCCCTTCGGCAGCCTCTTTCTTTACTTCGGCTTCCCATGCAGCCTTCTCAGCAGCGGTCTCTTCGCGTTGCTGCTTTGCGAGTCCTGCTGCGGCAATCCGCTCGCTGCGACGACGGGCGGCGATATCCTCCATAGAATCTGGGTCAGCAGGGGCAGCAGGGGCAGCCTTCTTCCTTCCCGAAACAACATCCATCATCGAATCTGACGCAGGTGCAGGTGCGGCCGGAGCAGCCTGAGCAGCCCGTGCCGCCTTATTCCTCTCACGGTTCAGCTCCATCGTGGAACTTGTATCACCCCTAGTAGAAAAAGGGTTGTAAACACGGGCATCCCGCCTTTCACCCGGTAAGTTCGATGCAAACCCCATGTTCCGCTCCGCTATCGCCTCCTGGTCAGCCATCTTATTTCAAACCAATATTTTACTCACGCATCACCCCCTCCGACGGATGAACAGGCATCGAAGCATCCGCAACCACGTCCTCCAATGCCTTCTCTGCCGCATTGGCCTTACGACGACGCTCGTTCTCCTCCTTCTGCTTCTTGATCGACTCTTCACGCTGATCGGCGAAGAACATCTCCTTGTTCACCTCGTTCTCCTTGTACTTCCGCATCAGCTCGTTCAGCTCCTTCTCGGCATACTCGACCTCCGGCATCAGATGCTCCGAGGGGTCCCACGGCAGCCACGCACCGACCTTACCGATGAACAGGTTGTCCTTCGGGTAGCGACGCTGCAACACCTTCGCAAACATCTGCGTCTCCTCGACCGTCGAGAAGCAACGACGGACCTTGACGCCACGCATGTTTGTCTGGAAGTCGACCTTCTGATCATACATCTCCTGCAAGTCCTTCTCGTTCTTCAACTGGAACACCGCAAACTGCTCGTGGATGTCCGTCTTCTTCACGTCCTCGTGGTGAACCTTCGCGAAGTCCTGGGCGTCCTTCAAGAGGTCGTCGATTTTGAGGTCGTACTTCTTCGAGAGAAACGCCATGTACTTCTCCATGCCCTTGATCTTCCACTCATAGTCCATCCACTCGATGAACCGCTCAAACATGAAATGCTCCTTCTGCTTGATCACCTTCTCAGGGCTGAGAAAGGAGATGATGCAATACTTCTGCGTCGGGATCTCGGGGTCCTCATCCAAAAAGTCAACAGCAGTTCCGTCATCATCGGTCTTCGGAAGAGTGTGAGGGGTGCTAGGCATTTACTCTTTATGTTGAGTAGTTTGAAAGTCCTTTCTACGCAGTGTATAAATGTATGACCTCCTGACGACCGCGTTGCTGTTCGTTGCCCTGACGCCTGGTGTCCTTCTGTCGCTGCCTTCAAGCACGCACGGTGATATCTTGACGGCCGTCGTCCATGCCCTGGTGTTCTTCGTTGTCCTTCGTTTCCTCTCGGGCCTCATCCCGTGGTGGGCCATCTGGGTTGTTGGCGTGGGTGCGATCGGATACAAGTTTTACACCCCTGCCTCTTCTGGATTGTAAAAATCTTCGCACTGTCTTGATAAATGGATTCTAAGCCTAAGCCCACTCCGTCTGGTGTTGATATGGGAGACCTCGTGATGCGTCTGGTCAAGTACGCGTTAGAAGGCCTCGCCGTGGCCATCGCCGCGTATGTCCTCCCGGGCAAGACGCTCAAGGCGTCTGAGGTTGGCATGATCGCCCTGGTTGCCACTGCGACGTTCGCGATCCTGGACATCTACGCCCCGAGCGTCGGTGCGTCGGCCCGCACGGGTGCTGGATTCGGTATCGGTGCCGGGCTGGTCGGTTTCCCGAGCGGCGGACTGAAGGTGTAAGCCAGCGTCACGACACCTGTTGTAATCGCACTCGCATACGCACTCTGAGTATGCTGACCCACTGTCAACAATGCTGAACATGCGGGACTCGCAGTCAGAAACATCGCCTGGGCTAACTCCCGCAGCGTGTGCGGCATGCACATCTGGTTATGGGCTGTCATGGCCACATAATGAACTCCATAGTTCAATAGAACCGCCAGTGCGGCCTTAGCCGCCGCTTCCATTTACCCTTATCTACTATTCTTAGTATCAATGAATAACCCCTTACTCTGTTTTCAAGGTCGTTGGATGGAAGTTCATCCACGTCCTTATGAACCCGAACGCATGACCACGGATATCGCGTGGATCCAGATCAAGGAGGAGGTATCTGCTGAGGAAGCCTATCGTATCTGGTATGAAAAACAACGCACAATTTCTCGCTTCTTTCAACAATGTGGATCGAAGCCGCTATCATCCTCCTCCTCGCAGTGATCGCATACCGTTTCTGGAAGACTCAGCCGAAGCGGGAGATTGCGGCGGACAAGGGACGTCTCTATTTCTTCTACACAACCTGGTGTGGTCACTCGAAGAAGGCCATGCCAGAGTGGGAGAAGATCAAGGCAGAGCTGAACACTTCGCCTGTGTTTGGCAAGACAACGGTTGAACCTGTGGATGTCGACGCAGAGAAGGACCCGAAGACTGCATCACTCTACGAGGTCATGGGCTACCCCACAATCAAGCTTGAAACGTCAAACGGAATCTACGACTTCAATCGTGCTATCACTAAGGACGCTGTCCTTGCCTTCCTTCGCGAGACGCTTGGTAAGGAACCTCATCGCCTGTAACTGACCTGCTTCAATCATGCGAAGTTTGTCTTCATCCTTCAACTCGTCGAGGATGTGAATTCCGTCAATGTGCAGACGCAGAGAATCGTTGTGAACCCGAATGGAGCGAAGACCTGCCCACAATGTGCGAACCATGTCAAAGATTGAAAACGCCTCCAGAGTAGATGGAAAGATAGCCTGCTTGATATGTGCGATATCGATCACAAGGGTACCTTTCGGGACAACACCATACATGTTCTCCGCATAGACACCGCCGTCAAGATACAGTTGATTGTGAATCACCTGGGGATGATAAATGAAGGGAAGACAACAGGATGCCTTTAATGCTGCGAGAATAGGAATGTTACCAGTCAGCATGGTCGGCTTCTGTGTCGTAATGTTTGAGCTTAGGATGTAGAGCTTCTGCGGGGCATCCGATATCACCTTTCCACGCAGGTCAATGTTCGCAGCATCAAAGATTGTCAGAAACAACTCCTCCATCAGATCCATCGTAAAGAGACCCTTTTTCTGCATGAAGGCGAGAATCGTCGCATGTCGAAAAGAAGGCAAAAACCCCGACGTGTTCACATATTTCATACAGATCTCCTCAGCCTGTTTGTAGCCCATGCCGAACGCTATACCTGTTGCGATGACTGCACCGACCGAGCAGCCGTATATACCATCTGGAAAAACCAGTCCCTGTCGTTGTTCGATCTCTTTCAATGCCCCTAGAATCAGGAACCCACGAATTCCACCACCACCGAGTGCAATCGAGCGGAACATTCTAGTTGATAAGAACAACGATGCTGAAAGCTAAAGATGTATGGCAAGAACAAGAAAATCAACGCGAACGTCGTATGTCAGCGATGCGACCCGTGTTAGGACAGCTCTACGCCCAGATCAAAAAACAGGCCATTCATTCACCCGACGCACCGTACATTGTGTTCGAGATTCCGAAGTTTGTCTTTGGATATCCACTGTTTCAGTTGTCAGAAGCCCGTGACTATCTGATTGCTACATTGTCCGAGTCTGGATTCAGTGTCTGGCCGGTGAACAACGAATACCTACTGATTGCGTGGACAAAGCAGCAGACACATCGCGGACGGCCCACATTGCTCACGAACTATCGCCCTATGGCATACGATCCTTTGACATTGGCGAGCATGAATATGAATTCTAACTGAAAATGAGTTCTACCATGTTTATAACCTGGATACCATGGAAGAGAGATTCATGAAAAGAGTTTATAGACCGGTCGACGTTAACGAATGTTGGGAATGGACCGGTGGCAAAAGTCCGAATGGGTACGGCATGTTTTCGATCGGGAAGAAAAGTATACATGCACATAGATTTGCATACAGTCGGTGGAAAGGAGAAATCACAACGGGCTTATGGGTACTACATACTTGTGGGCGAAAATGTGTGAATCCGGCACATCTCGAACTTGGGACGGCGAGAAAGAACAATCTAGACGACAAAATAAGAGACGGAACATTATTAACCGGAACTCGAAATCCATCGGCAAAATACACAGATGATCAAATACGAGATATCCGCAACAGATACGCATCGGGAGAAACTCAGACTTCTATTGCGAAGTCTCTTGGCGTACGACAGGGACACATTTCGGATATATGCCTTCGGAAAGTATGGAAGGGCGTTGAATGAAATAAAGCAAGTTTTTGAGAAAACGAAAAGTCATCTTCACACATTACCCAAGTCTCATGAACTGTGAGCATGCAACCGTTTCGTGTGATGATGGGGAGCGTGTTTGCACAGATTGTGGAACGATTCTGGGAAGTATTGTCGACGAAGGGGCTGAATGGCGAGTCTACGCCAACACGGAAGACGATCCGTCCCGCACAGGTGGCATCATCAACGAACTACTCCCCGATTCTTCCTACGGGTCGATGATGATGCGACGTAGGATTCCAGGTCAGTCGGAAGAAGCAAAGTCAATTGCGAGACTTTCTGCATGGTCGTTTTCGAGCCATGGAGAGAGATCGTGGATGGGTATCTTTGACGCGATTCAGGCGTCATGCAGTCGCATCGGTCTACCGAAGGCGATCATTCACGATGCATGTTCGCTGTTCAAGAAGGTCGAGGACGCACGGAAGTCACGTGGAGAAACACGCAGGGCATTGATGGCAGGTGCGGTGTTTACTGCGTGTCGCCAACACAATGCGACGCGAACACATGAAGAGGTTGCGGGACTGTTTCACGTATCCATTCGTGCGATGTGCAAGGGTCTGAGTCGATTCAGTGGAGAAGTGTCGAGTGTCCTAAATACACAACTGGGAATCGCAGAGCGAATCTGTGCTGACCTGAACATCTCTGATACAGACCGCGATGCAGTCTTACTGCTTCTGAACAAGCTGCCGGAGATGGAACATACTCCGAAGACAATCGTAGCCGGAGTCGTATCGCATGTCCTAGGCGGACGTCTCGCAGAGATCTCGACGATCTCAGGTGTTTCGTCTGTATCGATACGCAAGATGACGGTTAGACTGTCGGGAACGACGTGATGTTGTAATAAATAGGAAACGTGATACCCGTTCCGGTCGTAATCGTCACGTTTGATGATGCTACACTCGTCGACACCCATGCACTATTCGAGTTTGTTGCATAACTCGTAAGGCTTGCCCCAGCACTGTTTATCATGTAGGTCGTTGTGTAATAATTTATAGTTGTTCCATCTGTCAGTACAATGATCAGCATACCAGGCCTTGTAACGTTTGAAATCGTCGATGTAGCTGTGACCGAACCTTTTGCAGTGTAGTATCCTGCAGAAGACGTCAACCCAGACACGACTACGTTACTTGATACAAGCAGTTGACCAGTTACGTTCACAGTCATGGTACCTCCAGGATACACTGGCTTCATCTCAACAAACGAGTTGCTAAATCCAGTACTGTTGAAATTGTTCGAGAACGCGATCTGCCCCCAACCGTCTGTGGCACGGAATTGTCCGTTGACGTCGAGCGTATATGTTCCCGGATCACAGCCGATTGACAGACCCTTTTGAAACCGTGCATAGTTACCAACATCAAGCGAGATGTTACTCAATGTAAAGTTCGGATACGCTGAATTGCACGTATTTACACTTGTGTTCGTTGTCCCAATCGAGATAACCTTATTTGAGAAATCACCGGCCATCAAGATGTTGCTACCCTTTCCTAAAAAGAACTTGTTGCTGAATCCCGAAGGAATGGTCACAGTTGTTCCATCTGCAAGAGTATAGGACGGAGGTGCCACGCTAGCTCCCAAAATCACATTGTTATTTCCAGACGCAGGGCTGACGGATCCATTGCCAATGATAATGTTGCTAGAGCCGACATTACTTGACAGAGAACCGAGCATGATGTTACTCGACCCGCCATTGCTATTCGAGGTTCCGATAAAGATATTCCACGAATTGCTCGTTACAGAGGTTGAGTTTCCTCCAATATTAATCGAATTGCTCGTGTTCTTAACACTGACTGAGTTCGATGCCCCGATGAATATGCAATTTGTATTGGATGTGTTTGAAAACCCAGCAAAGTATCCGGCAAAGAATGAATTCGAGATATTCTGAACATTCGCACCGCAAAACGTGCCTGCGAACACCGAGTTGAGCACGTTACATGCCCCCGCAGCCGAGTTTACGCCGAGACTTGAGTTATTCGACGTTACGTAAGCAGTTGCATTTGATGGACTGTTTCCAGCGTTGCAACCAATATATACATTCGCGTTGCTGTCACCAATGTTCACCTGACCAAACGACGCGATGTTCGCTGACATCGTATTGATGTTGCTTAAGTTGATCGTCGTAGTGAATGCCCCGTTTGAATATGTGTATACGGGTCGAAACACATAGGGTAGATACGACTGATAATTTGTTGTACTACTCATTGTGTCTACACCATACTTTCTCGTTTAGGCGGTTTCTCTGCTATATATACAATGTCGTTCACCCTGTTCCCGATCAAGCCGTCTGAGCAGCACCTGTACAAGATGTACAAGCAGAGCGTAGCGGTTTTCTGGACACCGGAGGAGATTGACTTTTCAAAGGACCATGCTGACTGGGAAAAGCTTACCGCAGATGAGAAGCATTTTGTAACTCACGTGTTAGCATTCTTCGCCGGTTCTGATGGAATCGTCATGGAGAACCTCGTGACTCGTTTCCAGGGCGAAGTTGATTCGCAGGTTGTCAAGCTGTTCTACTCCTTTCAAAATGCGATGGAGGGCATTCATTCGGAGACCTACTCTCTTTTGATTGACACCTATATCAAGGACGAGGAGGAGAAGGATAAGTTGTTCAACGCGATCAACACTATCCCCTGCATTGAAAAGAAGGCTGAGTGGGCGTTAAAGTGGATGGGATCTGACAAGTCCTTTGTGACTCGCCTGGTGGGCTTTGCATGTGTTGAGGGAATCTTCTTCTCCGGTGCATTCTGCTCCATCTACTGGTTGAAGAAGCGTGGTCTGATGCCTGGTCTGACGTTCAGCAATGAGCTGATCTCTCGCGACGAGGGACTTCACACGCAGTTTGCCGTGTCCTTGTTCCACACGCTGAAACCAAAGATCTTTGAGGACACGGTTCACGAGATCATCAAGGAGGCGGTGGAGTTGGAGAAGGAGTTCATTTGCGATGCTCTGCCGTGCTCGCTGATTGGCATGAATGCGAAGATGATGTCGCAGTATATTGAGTTTGTGGCGGATCGTCTTGCGGTCCAGTTGGGCACGCCTAAGATCTTTGGTGCTCACAATCCGTTTGATTTCATGGATCTGATCAGTCTGGAAGGCAAGACCAACTTCTTTGAGAAGAAGGTCTCAGATTATTCACGTGCCACCTCCGGTGCGGAGATCAGCTTTGACGAAGACTTTTGAGCTTTGTTAACACCTCCATCTCTTCTGGCGTATACCACACGATGTTGTGCTGCTCTCGTGCGAGCAATTCCATGTATTCGCATCGAGTCCAGTTTGACTTTGACGGAACCTTCGGGATTCCGATCTTCTTTTCATCGGTGTAGAGTCCCAGCCTCGTGACCATCTCCTTATTGTTGCTGCCTGTGCCGCAGATAATCGGGACATCACGCTTCGTTCCATGGATACGCACGAATGCATCGCCGTTGATCTCGAACTTCCCGATTGCGAACTTACCATCCTTGATGGTTCCGATCATCTTGTCGTTGTCAGCCGCATACTTCGCTTCAAGCTCCTTAATCCAGGCATTCACGGCTGTGCGATCCTCTCCGATCGGGTCCGGTGGGTCGTATTCATCGCGACCAAGAACCAGGATATCTGTGCCTGGAACTTTGAGTCGCTCGGTAAACATCAGTGGCGGACCCGAACGCAGATACTTGATCTTCTGTTCTCGTGACAGCGAATGATCGAACACATACCCAGGTAACACTGCTGTGAACCTCGCCTTCGTCTCTTCGTCGAATGGCAAGGCTGCAATCAACGGCTCTAACTCCGGCACATCTGTGACGGGCTTTGATTCGGTTGCCACCTCTTCAAGCTGTGCTTCACCGCGTGTCGGTGCCTTTGTCGTGCGTTCGATGATCGTACCATTCTCAACGCCGACGGGTCCTAACGTATACAGGTCTCCGCGTGACTGTAACAGACTCGGACGACCGAACTGATCCTTAAACTTGAACCCAGTCCGAATCGCGTTCTGCAATAAGAAGATCACGACTTCCTTCTGATACTGTTTCAGGTAGGCGAACAACTCCGCACGGTCCCAGATGGGCTTGTCAAGGAACATCTTTCCAAGTTTCACGAAGACTTCATCACGAACGTCGAAATAGGTCGACAGCGGACGAACATACTCCTCGGGCTGCGAGGGTCTGACGCGGCACTGTGCGGGTTCACCTTCCGAGAACACGGGGGCTAGCATATCCTTCAACGTCATCTTCACATCTTCGCCTTCGGACCTGTGTTGGGGGATTTCGAGGTTCTTCCAGTCGTTCGGAAGCGTGTTCAAACTAACCTGAATGGGGCAGTCCATCGCCGACTCTTCGAGGACATGACGCACCTTCGCAATCTTGATCCCCTTTTCCTCAACCTTTGTGCGATAGGTGTATTCGTCAAAACATTCGTGTTCGGTATCAGAGCGTGCTACGTGGAGATAGACAGAGCAATTCTGCTCTTCGAAAGGTAACGCCTGATGACTGCATGTGCGTAATGCACGACCGATGACCTGCTCAATTCGGCTCATGTTCCACCAGGGGTCGAGGATATGAACCTGGCGAACATAGCGGAAGTTAACGCCCTCTGAAATACGGGGCGTGGTGACAATCACGCGAACCTTTTCACCGTTGACGTTACGGTCTGACCTGGCTAATTGAAGAAGGGCATTTGTCTGGGCAGTCGAGACTTCGCTGCTCAACAACATGTACTCGCCCTTTGACTTTCCCTTATAGGCTGGGTTTCCCAGAAGAGGAGGTCCACTCGCAGGCGAGAATCCATGCTCCTCCAATGCCATTGCGAACAGACGAGATCCGCGTTCAACATAGTTTGAGTAGACGAGAACAACACCCTTCGACGACTGAATCGTCTTAATGATGCTGACAAACTTCGCAGAGACTCCTGGAAGGGCTTCGGGTGTCAAGCATGGTTCACCGATGTAATTCCACTGACCTGCATTGTTCCTAAACACTTCTGCGAAGTCACGGTTCTCGGGCAGAACGCTGATCGTGGGAATCATTAACGCCATACGGGCTTCCTCATCACCTTCCTTCGCCTTTGTTCCGTCGATCACCTTCTTCTGTCCTCCTGTCACAGTCGACGGAGTTACCGTCAAGTATTTCAGCTGCGTCGCAGGTCCGATATCAAGTCCAGTGAATCCAGTCAGAGGTGTAGGTAATCCATCCACATCCTCCGCGGGGAGCCGGAAAGGAAATGTGAAGGGGTTCTCGCCCTTGACATAGGATACGTAGTTCTGGGCCCAGTCTCGGAACTCCTGCTCCTTTGATGCCTTGATTGAACCGTCCGGAAGGAGAAAGTCAGACGCAGCGATCTTCTTGGTGATGGGTTGCTTCCGGTCATTCCAGAGGAACAGGTTCATGTAGAAGATGATCTCCTCGTGACTATCATACATCGGCGTAGCTGTAAGGAGAACAAGTACAAGACCGTTCGCCATCTTCACGAGACTTTCAAGTCCAGTGGACACTGTCTTCATCTCTGAGCTGCCCTCGCGAAGGTTGTGGGCTTCGTCAATGATCACCAGTCGATTATCAAATGTCTCGTGGATCCACTTCTCTGCTTCTGCGGGTTTGAGTTCAAGCAGCTTGCGATTGATCAACGCACCGAACGTGCTGTATCCGATAAACTCGTAGAACTCGTTGATGATACGATCCGCAAGGGTGCCGAGACGAATGCGAGTATCGGGGACATTCCATTGCTTCGGCTCAGACTCAATTCGCATCAGCATGTCGAGGTAACGGCGACCCGTGCATTGCTTTGAAGATAGGAGTGTCTGCGTCTTGTCGAGAGACACACGGTTAATGTCGAAGATCTCCGTCTTGAAGTTTGACTGGACTGCGGGTCCGGCGACAACAAGTACTTTCTTCTCCTGGAACTCGGGACGTAAGATGTATTCTTCCGCAATTTGAATCGCGGTGCAAGACTTACCCACCCCTGTGCCATGGACCATCAAGAGATTGCGTAATGGATTGTCCGGTGACACAACGCGACGCAGGAACTTCTGATGACTTTGAAGGGTATACTCGGACGAAGCATTGTCGCATAACTTGTTACGCAACTCTTTCAATGCTTCGAGCGAAGCAATGGGGAGATTCTCATTACGAATCTCTGCCAACTCCGGGTGAGTGAGATTAGCCATTGTGTTATGAGTAGAGGAGTTTAGGACGAAAACGAATGTGGTCGGATTTACACAATCTTGACAGTAAGACAAGTCATATGGACCCTGTATTTGAGCGTCGTGAACTTACTCGCTCAGTTCATATTAACGCCCCGAACCTCCAACGTAATATCCACGTCAGCCTTCTAGCACAACTCCGCATGAAATACGAGGGTGTTTGTATCCCAGAGGGGTTTGTGCAGCGTCGAAGCATCACGATCGTTGAACACTCGCTCGGTCGCGTAAACTTCATCAAGGGCGGACTTGATTATGTCGTCAAGTTTCAGGCGGACATTTGTATGCCGCACCCCGGACAGACATTCCATGCAGAGGTCACACTTCGTAGTAAGATCGGTATCCATGCAGAGCTGGCACCGATGAAGGTTCTTCTGCCTCGCGACCTCCATCTCGGAAACGATGGCTTCGAGGATGTCAAGGAGAAGCAGCAGGTTGAGTTCAAGGTTGTCGGCTGCCGATTCCAGCAGGGTGATGATTCGATCGTTGTTCTCGGTACACTGACGAGTGTGATCAATCCTCAGGTCGAGAAGATCGTGGAGGGAACAACAGAGGCTGTTGAACCGATGATCGGTGCACCGACGGGCGAGACGTCTGAGAAGCGTGTTGTGACGGTTCCCGCCGAGATCGCAAAGGTCGCAGATCCTGTGCGTCGTAAGAAGCTTGCGAAACCTCCTGCCGCTTAACAAATGAACAGGGCTAGAAAAGACAAATTACGTGAACAAATCGATGGGTTAGATGTCCATGAACACGCCCAGGTTTTTTCCATTATCAAGCGATACACCGAGGAGTATACGAAGACACAGAGCGGGGTTCTTGTGTCGTCCGAGTCTCTTCCCGATACCTGCATTGAAGAGATGGAGCGTCTTGTCGCATTCTACGTAGATCAACGCAGTCGAATGGATGCGGACGAACGGGCTAGGAAGAGTCTAAGAAAGGAGTAAATGGACGTCATCTTCGATGTGTCAGCACTCCCTCTAACCGACGATGAAATCAACGCCATTCTCTCCGCTCGCGAACCTCGCGATGAGAACATTTCAGTTCCCACATCCGTCGCATTCGGAGAGGAGAAGCGATTCGTCATGTACGGCGACACGCAGGAGTACAAGGAATATGAATCGGCCCAAGCGATGATCCAGGATCAACCTCCGCTTCCAGACCCGGTCTTCGAACCAGGTGACTTCGTTCCCTGTACATATGACACCGGTGCATCGCTCAGTCGGTTAGACAGCTATGCTGCGGAGTTCACGGGGCTGATTGAGCAGATGTTTGCCGCTGGTCCTCAACTCAAACTCACTAAGGAGGGTATGGAGCAGCTTATCGCAGTTAAAAACGAATAACATAATCCGAGGAATTTACAAGGGCAATGGAATCTCTTCTCTCGTCACGTGCACGGGGGGACCTTGACTACCTTGCAACGTTCGTCAAGAACAGCAATGCTGAGCTTGAATGCAAGGTCCTTTCTGGACAAATCCAAACAAAAGACATCGCAGATCGAATCATCAAGACAATCGAAGGCTTTTCGGCTGGCTCCGCAGTCGAGACGCAACATGCCACCTTCTCCTATCCAGACGGACTTCGTGTCGTCGTCAACGGGGCGGAGAACATCCACAAGGTCTGTACTACAAATAGCTTCAAGGGAACACAAGTGAAGGTCGAACGCAAGACACGCTACTTCGGAGGTCACGGCGAGCATGATGACATGGTCGACATACCCGACTCAGGAATCCGCTTCACGCTTCGTAAGGAGGAAGAGGTCCGCAGGGACTTCACCGGTTCCGCGATGGACCCGATCTCACACGTTCGAGTCCTGAACCGCAAGAGCTGGAAGACCCAGGACGGTCTTCTTCAAATCGACTTCTCACTGGTCAAGTCGAAGTCAAAGGGAATGAAGGCATTCTCGGAGATCCTGCGTCAGAACCCGGCGTATGAGCTGGAAGTCGAGGTCCTGAACCGCAAGGCTGACCCGAAGGCGATCGTTGAGTCGCTGCTCGTCCACATCGAGTATCTCCTCGTCGCTTTTCAGGGATCGTCATTTCTCCTCCCATCCTCTGACGTCAAGCGATACACGATGGAGTTCAATTCAAGTGGTCAGAAGTTCCTGAACCCAGTCACGATGAAACGCCGCCATATCCGGGCTGACCGTCCGAACAACATCCTCTCCGGCTACACGGTAACAAACAAAGCCGACGGACAACGATGCTTTATCATGGTCATGCGTGATAAGCGAGTGTTGATGATTCGCCCCAACGGTGGCATCACGTGGACAGGTATCATGGCAGTCAAGGACAGCCACATCGGAGATGTCATCGACGGTGAATACCTCGAAGACAAGAACCTGTTCTGTATCTTTGATGTCTACTCGTTCCGTGGAAAGAACACGACTCGTCTTCCGCTCTTTACGACCGATGAGGATGTCATCGCGAATCCTATGTCGTCTCGCATCGGCTGTGCCAGGGAGTTCGTCGCAGACCTGCGTCGTGACTTCTCATCAAGCCCGTCTGGCCGCCCTCTTCGCGTAGAGACCAAGCTGTTCCTCGCAGGCGATGGGCCTGCGATGGAGGAGGCGATCACCACGATGCTGAACACTAAGTTCGAGTATCATACGGACGGTCTGATCTTCACACCTCGTGTGTCTCCCGTTGCACCGCTCGCTGACCGCAAGGGAAACACCTGGACGACTGTCTACAAGTGGAAGCCTGCTGACCAGAACAGCATTGACTTCCTTGTCAAGTTCAAGCCAGGCGAGACGTTCGACACTGTGCTGAAACAGCGAGTGTTCAAGGGACAGTTGTATATCGGTCGCACTCGCGGATTTGACATCGTCTACCCATGCGAAACCATGACAGGCGAATACAAGCCACCGACTCTTCCTCCTGAACTCCAAGTTCTCGCCGAGACTCGCGACCGTGTTCCTGGCGTGTTCCAACCATCTGTGCCTCGCAATCCCGACGCGTACCACATCATGATTCCCCTCGATGCGAAGGGCGTGCCGGTTGACAGTGCGGGGCAGCGTGTGGAGGACAATACAATCATCGAGTGTGTTCGTGATGTAGACCATGACCGCTGGACGATTCTCCGCACTCGTTACGACAAGACGTATCAATACCGCGTCCTCCACCAGCCGCAGTTCGGTAATGACGTCGCAACTGCGAACTCGATCTGGACGAACATTCACGTGCCGGTCACAGAAGAGATGCTAACAACATGCGTCTCGAATCCTCCCGACGATACGTTCGAGGACGATCTGTATTACCGCGATGACCTCGGATCTCGCGACCGTGTGTTGAAGGACACCTATGCCTTCCATAACAAGATCAAGGCTGCACTCTTCACTCAGGTTGTCAAGCCCGGCTCGACTCTGCTTGAATTAGCGATGGGACGTGGTGGTGACCTTCTGAAATGGAAGGAGACAAAGCCTAGCCGCGTTGTTGGTATGGACATTTCGTCCGGAAACCTCAACTCCCCCGTTCAGGGTGCATGTGTTCGCTACCTCCGCTATCAGGAGGATAGCAGGGCTGATCATCTACCTCCCGCCCTCTTCATTGTCGGTGATATGACGCAGCCTCTTTATGAGCAGGACAATCGGTACATTCGCATCCTCGCGGGTCTAGAAACTGCACCGACGCCATATCTCCAACAGTTTGCGGGACTGACTCAGTTCGACGTGATCTCCTGCCAGATGGCGATGCATTATGCATGCTCGTCTGAGGAGACATTCAAGATCTTCCTCAAGAACCTCACCGACCACGGAAAGGGTGTGTTCTTCGGAACCTGTATGGATGGGGCATCTGTATACTCCGCACTCCTCGGAAAGAAGAGTGCCTTGTTCCGTGCAGATGGTCAGGTCTTCGGTGAGATCACGAAGGCTTATACGGACGGAGACACCTGGCGTGAGGAGTTCGGTCAGATGATTTCAGTGAAGCTGGAGAGCTTCGAGAGGGCAATGGATGAAGCACTCGTTCCCTTCGGAAAGGTAACCGAGCTTATGGCAGAAGCTGGATACGAGCTTGTAACAACAACCATGTTCTCCGATCATTACGCAAAGCAAACCGCGATCACATTGACACAGGAACATCAGGCATTCTCGTTCCTTCACCGCAGCTTCGTGTTTAAGCGTGCAGCCCCGAAAGAGAAGGCCGAAGTGATTGAGATGCCTACTGCAGACGTGCCGGAGCCAGTGGCTGCCGAGGCACCGAAGAAGGCCGTGCGACACAAGCTCATCAAGAAGGTTGATGATAAGCCGCCTGTTGACCCACCGATTCTCTTCTACGGGGCGGACGAGAGCAAGGGTGAGTATCGCTACATGAGCAATATGTTCGTCGCACCCTTCGAAGTGGATGGCGTAACCTTCCCTACGGTAGAACATTACTTCCAGTGGTCGAAGGCGATGATGTTCGAAGGCAAGGATTCAGAGTCTGCGAAGAAGATGTTGAAGCCTCCGCGTAACAAGGAGTTTACCGAAGCCAAGTCAGTCAAATCCCTCGGTAAGAAGGTGAAGGACTTTAGTGCTGCAACGTGGGATGATGCGAAGGATCAGATCATGGAGAAGGGTGTTCGTGCTAAGTTCGTCAACCCGAAGCATGGACTGCTCGAGAAGCTGCTGGCAACCGGAGATCGTCAGATCGGTGAGGCGAACCCGCGTGACAAATACTGGGGTATTGGCACATCATCGGAGACCGCAGACGCGAAGGATCCGAAGAAATGGAAGGGTAAGAACATGTTGGGTGTTATCCTGATGAAGTTGCGAAATGAGTTTACAGAAGCCAAGAAGGAGTAGAGTGGGGGAAACCCCTGAACGCTTATAAGTTAGTGGTAGACTGTCAGATTTCCATTCTGAATGCATGGGTTCGATTCCCGTTAAGCGTATTCACGAGTTTGTCCGAGTGGTTAAGGAGGCAGGCTTAAGATCTGCTGACGCAAGTCGCGTGGGTTCGAGTCCCACAGCTCGTATAGCCGTTGTAGCTCAGTGGTAGAGCACCCGCTTTGTAGTTGCAAAGCAGCGGTAGGTCGAAGGTTCAATCCCTTCCTGCGGCACTCCAAAAACGAATCTCGTTGCACGACGGTAAAGACCGTCTTACAACAAGATGCATACTCGTTCCAAGCGTACAGTGGTTGAGCACACGAACAATGGACGTCGCTGGACTGTTAAGGATGAGCGAAAGATGGTACACCTTCGTCGCCATAACAGCATGACCTTCGAGCAGATCGCGGATCGTCTCGAGCGTAATCCGGAAGCAATCAAGTTTCGCTTCGAGAAGCTGATGAATGAGCATGGTGAGGGACACAGTGATGCAGCGGAGGTCGTTCGCTGGTTTAATCTCGGTTTCGAGTAATGTGGAACATCAACTTCATTGCCAGTGCGTTGATGGCACTGGTCGTCGCAAATTTATTCATAACGGCCCAAGCGAATGCACCGCTTTCTCCCGAAGTGCACCTCTTTCCCCCACCTCTTTCAGTAGGAAAACAACGATCTTTTTCATCTGGTCGTGATGCGTCCATGTTTACGCAACAGGTGCGTAGACGTGCAGTAGTCAACGCCCACTACGGTAACCCTGGGTACGTTCTGCGTGAAACTCCGCATACGTCTGGGTTCACCAACGGTGTGCTTGAACTCTCATTGTCAGGTGTGTGCGAACGCGTGTGTGCAGCGGTTGTGGCAGCGTGCAATCCGATCCTCGATGCAGGGACATCATCCGACGAGTTCTGCGAGGTGCTGGATGGAAATGGGGATCTTGTCCTCGATGCGGGGACATCAGAAACTGTTGTTTGTTAATAATGGCGAACTGTGGTACCACGAACGTTAAATTTTTACTTCGCAAAGATTCGCTAGCAGTTTGGACTGCCTCAACTGTCATCTTAGCGTTGGGAGAACCCAGCGTTGTGACCGATACGGGTCAGATGAAAATCGGCGATGGAATTCATACCTGGAACAATCTTCCCTATGTTGGACCTTCCGCATCCATCATCTTTGACGGAGGTGGCCCAACGCAGACCTATTCACAGGGTCCCGTTCTCGATTGTGGCAGCATTTTCTGATAAAGACATAAGCGTAGATGCCATTTATACAACTCCAATTTCGGAGAGGTCTGGCGTCCCAATGGACGTCGGCCAACACCCTGCTCGCACAGGGCGAAATGGGAATTGAAACTGATACTGAACTGTTTAAAATTGGTGACGGGATCCGTTCATGGAACTTACTTCCCTACGGAGGACTGCGAGGTCAGACAGGTTGGACTGGCCCGACTGGAAACACCGGTCCAACTGGGGCTACTGGTCCAACGGGTCCGATGGCGTCCGGTACAAACGTTGCATCCAGCTATGGGTACTCGACCAGTATTGACATCACGTCATCAACGATCGTGTTTCCATATGATCAGGTCTATTTTGAACAAGGAACGCATATTGATCCGACGTACACTACGCGTATCGTCATTGAAGTGCAGGGAATCTACGAAATCATTACATCGATTCAGATTGCAAACAGTAACGCAACTCCAACGAACGCATACACCTGGCTACGTGTCAATGGTGTAGATGTTCCCTCGACAAACGGTGGTCTGCTCGTTCCATCTAACACATCTGCCGCATCTTTAGTGGCGGTTCCATATTTATACTCTCTCAATGTGGGCGATTACATTGAGATCGCGGCATATTCGCCGTCTGCAAACGTGAGTGCTGTAGCGTTCGGCGTTGGTGCCCATGGTTCGACTCCTGCAGGTCCATCGGTCGCGATCAATATCAAACAAGTTGCAGTGGATATTGGTAAGACTGGTCCGACCGGATTCACCGGACGCACGGGTCCCACTGGATTCACCGGTTTCACTGGTCCAACGGGCTTCACTGGCTTTACCGGATTCACGGGTCCAACTGGAATCATTGGCCCGACTGGATTCACCGGAATGACTGGTATAGGATACACGGGACCGACTGGTGCAACTGGTCCAGTTGGCACAGGTCCAACCGGTATGACTGGATCAACTGGAGTCACGGGTCCAACTGGTCCGCTTGGAACAGGTCCTACAGGATTCACCGGTCCCACAGGAGTCACTGGTCCGACTGGCTTCACTGGACCCACGGGTGTTACTGGCTTTACTGGCATCACGGGTGATACTGGATATACTGGATTCACAGGTCCCACCGGCTTTACTGGATTTACCGGTTCGACTGGATTCACTGGCTTCACGGGTCCAACTGGATTTACCGGGTTCACGGGTCAGACTGGATTCACTGGATTCACTGGTTTCACGGGACAGACGGGTGCGACCGGACCCACTGGATCCATCGGTTCAACGGGTACGACCGGACCGACTGGGTTCACAGGTCCAACTGGGTTTACGGGGTTCACTGGATTTACCGGATTCACTGGAATTACTGGAATCACGGGTCCAACCGGGTTCACCGGGTTCACTGGATTCACAGGTCCCACTGGCTTCACGGGTCCAACCGGGTTCACTGGCTTTACTGGATTCACGGGTCAAACTGGGTTCACGGGTTTCACCGGACCTACTGGCTTCACTGGAATCACGGGTCCAACCGGGTTCACCGGGTTCACTGGATTCACAGGTCCCACTGGCTTCACGGGTCCAACCGGGTTCACTGGGCCAACTGGATTTACCGGATTCACTGGCCCTACTGGCTTCACAGGTCCGACTGGGTTTACGGGTCCAACTGGTTACACTGGATTTACTGGCTTTACTGGATTCACTGGCGTTACTGGACCTACGGGTTTCACCGGATACACTGGCTTCACTGGGTTCACTGGACCTACCGGAATCACTGGAACAACTGGCCCTGTAGGACATGGATATGCGACTCTTGTCCCGACGAATTCCTATGTACTGGGTCCAGGAGAGATCGGATACCAGCTATCGGGTGCGTTCTACGCAATACCGACTGCACAGCTAGGTAACGTTGCACGTGTTGACCAGGTCTATGGAAACGATTCGACTGCGTATATCGGTGGCCTACCGTTTCTGACCATTCCTGCCGCGATTACTGCGGTTATCGGCTCAGGGTCTGTCGCAACACCTCAAAACTCAAACACGACCATCTGGGTGCTTCCTGGAGTCTACAACATCTCGCCTACAGGAACCAATGGAACCATCACAACCAGCACGGGTGCGACACTCTATCCACTGCTCCAACTTCCTGCGACAACTGCGTTACGAGGCATCAATACTCAGACCTGTACGATCCAATGCTCCAACCCTTCGCAGAACACGGCATTGTTCTACATTTCTGCAAACACTCGTATGGAAGATTTGACGATGGTGTTGGGCAATGCGTCCTACTCGGGATCCAATAACCTTGTGGGTCTGTATTTCAATGCTACCTCTACCGTGTCTGCAAAAATCAGGACGACCGTGTTGAATTTGTGTAATGCGTCGATGCCGTATACATCGTCCAACAATCTGTATGGCGTTCAGTTTGACGGGACAGGTGGATCATTCACGACATTCTCCTTCAACTGCTACAAGGGATCCACTATTAACGTCTACGGTAACGGATCGGGAAACAAGCGTGGTGTGATTGTGACGAACTCCAATATCGCAACCTTCCGTGATATGAACATCTATGTTGCTGCCCCACCAACCAATGCTGCATTCACAGGGTCCTATGTAGGCATTGAAACCAACGACACCAACAACTTGGGTTCCATTCAGCTGCGGTCCACAACCATTGGAATCGTTCAACCAACGGGGTCGCAAACCTACACTGCCTCCGACATTCTTCAAACAACTCCAGCAACCATCACCAATCCAACCTATCTTGCGTCGCCTGGTATTCAAGTTGGGCCAGGAACAGACTTGGTGACCAAAACAGCAGGAAGCAAGGGATTTTCGAGCTACGTGTATCCGACCACCCTTTTCTATGGGGCAATTGGAACGATTACAAACGGACAGTTGTTCGGATGGTTATGGCCGGGAACGTTAACATTTGGACCAAACTATCCCGATACAACCGTAAACACATCAAGCAATCCTGCCTTTTATCGTGCCCAGCAGCCCTTTATCATGTCCGGACTTTGGGTAACTGCCGGTGTGACTGGAACATCTAATATCACCGTCAGTGTCTACAAGAACCCACTCGCAACCATTGGTGGTGGAAATGCCGGGAAACCTGTTTCATGGGACGCAGTCTATAATGTGACTGTTGCTGCGGGGTCCCTGAGTAACTCTTACTACAGTCAGAGCATAAACTTCGCACAAGGGGACCGATTGAGCGTGTATATCATTGCTACAGACAATCATTGGCAGGATATTGGAATCCAGGTTGATTGTTTCTGATTTCTTTGCGGGCAATAATCAATGGCGACGTTCGAATACGTCAAGGTTGGCGACGGTGTAACACCGTGGTCCAGTCTTCCGTATGTAGCTGGCTTTCCCGGACCCACCGGTTCGGTTGGTCCAACAGGTTCTCAAGGTCTTGCGGGCGTATCCGGCGGTCTGATTCTTCAGCTGGATTATCCTACGACAGTGAATCCATGGACAACCACATTGTCGGGAGATTTGTTAACAGCATTTAACGTAGGGACTCAGGTAGATATTGTGGTCCCTGCGAATACCCTCAATGCATATGTCGCGTCGTTCACGATCCTAGCCGGCTCTCTGCCTGGAACGGTTGCGGTGGGTGGACTCTGGGATGTCAATTTACACGCGACACCGGGCGTACCTTCTTCTCCACCTACTTTCTATTTCAGCGTCTACGATGGTGCTACCCTTGTAGCAGCAGGTTCATCCGCTGAGGCGACGGCAGTCAACCTGGCAACAACCATGCAACAATATACGAACTCACTCTATGTCCCTTCGCACACCTACACGACAAACCTACAAATTCGACTGTACGCTACAACCCCAGTTGGAAGTTCGTTAACGATTGGAATGCGTGACATATCCCCAAGCCACATTCATACGACGCTGGTGTCTGTCGGATCGGTTGGACCGACGGGTGTTACAGGTCCGCAGGGTGTGACTGGACCGACTGGGTTTACTGGCATTACTGGCTTTACCGGGTTCACTGGCTTCACTGGATTCACGGGACAGACGGGTGCAGGGTCAACCGGATTCACCGGACCTACTGGCTTTACCGGGTTCACTGGCTTCACTGGATTCACGGGACAGACGGGTGCAGGGTCAACCGGATTCACAGGTCCTACTGGTTTCACTGGTTTCACGGGCTTCACTGGATTCACGGGACAGACGGGTGCAGGGTCAACCGGATTCACCGGACCTACCGGCTTTACCGGGTTCACTGGATTCACTGGTCCTACCGGATTCACTGGCTTTACTGGTTTTACCGGATTCACTGGCTTCACGGGGTTCACGGGACCGACAGGGGCAGGATCAACTGGATTCACCGGATTCACTGGTTCTACTGGATTCACTGGATTCACCGGATTCACTGGTTCTACTGGAATCACTGGCCCAACTGGATTTACTGGATTCACCGGATTCACTGGTATTACGGGACCTATCGGCTCCACCGGTTTTACCGGAATCACCGGCCCAACTGGGTTCACAGGATTCACTGGCATCACGGGTCCTAAAGGTGCGGATTCGACTGTAACTGGACCTACGGGTCCCGGATCAACGGTCACTGGACCCACTGGACCAGCAGGATACGGTTCGACAGGTCTCACTGGATACACAGGCCCTACTGGACCTGGATCACCTGGCGGAACAGGACCGACTGGACCGGCTGGATACGGGTCGACTGGACCCCAGGGCATTCAGGGGATACAGGGAAATCAGGGAATACAGGGTACAGCAGGGTCGACTGGGCCGCAGGGTATACAGGGATTTCAAGGGATACAGGGGTGGACCGGATTGACTGGACCTACTGGACCGTTCGGAACAGGACCTACAGGTCCCGCGTCCGTTGTGACTGGACCTACTGGACCCGCAGGATCCGGTGGCGGAGTCGCAAGTTCAGTGTCGATTACCGGATCGACCGGTTGGGGAAGCGTGATCACAGTCGCGACAGGTGGTACGGGCCTGTTTGGAAACTCGAATATGACCTTCTCGGGCTCAACCCTCACCCTCAATGCGTCACAGAACATGTGTAACAACTCGATCACGAACGTGTGTAATGTAGGATTGACGTATACATCCACATTTGCACCCACAACGGTGAGCGGTTGTACGCTCTGGCTCGACGGGTCAGATACGTCAACCATGACGTTTAGCAGTGTATCAAACCTAGCAACCTGGAAAGACAAATCAATTAGTCAGTATACTGCTAGCAACTTCGGAGTTCCGGTCTATACACCAAACATTCAAAACACTCGTGGAGTGATTCAGTTCGCAACTGGGGGCGGAATAACCGTTCCATCCTTCTCCCTTTCGCCGCAGATGAGTGTATTCATGGTCTATTACCCGAACGGCCAAGGAACAAACGGCCCGCCCATTGAACAATCGAGTAATTCATCGCTGTATCCAGGTTTTTTAGTTGAGTCTGGAATCTCCAACTTTCTCATCCGCACAAATATCCCCGCCCCGAGTGGACTAACGTTCTCGGTGTCGGGAACTACGGTGGTTGGTGCGTGGTCTGCATACACTGGTGCAGTGAGCTATTCGTATACAGTGTATTCCAACTCGATTTACTCGTACATAGGCGGAACAGCTGTGTCTGGGGCATCCGCCACGCTAACAGCACCTACCGCAACGTTTACCTATTCTTCACCGGTTTCGGGGACGTATTATTACACGTTAAGCGTCACAACGTCAGCAGGTACATCGCTGTTGGCTACGAGTGCGATTATACAGTTTTCCACAGTCTCAGCAACAACGAGCGGAGGAACGATTGTTACTTCGGGTTCAAACAAGTATCATATATTTACTACAAATTCAAATTTCGTCCTTACATCGCCTTCAAGTTTGTCTATAAATACACTCATTATCGGAGGTGGAGGTGGGGGTGGATCAAGTCACGGAGGCGGTGGAGGTGCCGGAGAGCTGATCTACACATCAGCATCCATCACGAACACTACATATGCTATTGTAGTCGGTACAGGTGGACCCATTGCTACGAATGGCGTTGCTAGCTCGGCGTTTTCGATAAGTGCAAACTATGGCGGAAAGGGCGGCGGATCCACGAGCGGCTCAAACGCTTCTACAGGTGGATCAGGTGGCGGTGGATGTGGTTATTCTACTATTACATCGGGAGCAGCGAGTGTAAAAACAGGTGGAGGACTGGGTAATGCTGGTGGAAGTGGTCTTGCAGATCCTGGAGGTGGTGGAGGTGGTGGAGGTGCAGGTGCAGCAGGTTCTAATAGTTCAGGCCTCGTTGGAGGCGTTGGCGGAAACGGTACAAATTCGTATTCATCATTGCTCTCTATCATTTCCTCTTCCATGCCTAGCGACTGGCAAACGGCTACAAGTGGCGGATACATTGCAGGAGGTGGAGGTGGAGGTTGCTGGCAGCAGGCACAAGGCATATATTCGGTAGGAGGTTTAGGTGGAGCTGGTTCCGGTGGTAACAGCAACAACGGTGTTACTGCTCCAACAGCCGCAATCAACTATACAGGGTCCGGTGGAGGCGGTGGAGGTTCCGGTGGTCAAGCGGGTGCTGCTGGCGGAACTGGTTTGGTCGTTGTCGTTGTTCCTACATCTGTAACATCTTCCGCACCAACATCTTTAACGTTCTCTATCACATCTGGAACAGCGTCTATGGCGTGGACGGCGGCGTCGGGAGCGACGAGCAATTATTGGACTCTCTACCGCTCAACATCGAATGGATACTACGGAACATCAAACGCATCAGGAACTACGACAGGCTCAGCTACTGCACCTGTAACTGCTCCTACTGGATTGACCTCCGGAGCCTACTGGTATTTCACGGTTGCCGCCTCAAACGCATCGACTCTTTCTCCTGTAGCCGTGAGTAGTATTGTTAGCTATTAATTGTCCTTATCTAAAACAATGGCGACCAGTGTAGGGTCAACAAATCTAACAACCACCAACACATGGAAGTTGTTAGAAGCAATCAACCCCGACCCGTCGCAGTCTTCTACGATGGCGGTCTACAGCAATGGAACTCTTGTTGCATCTGGAGTCACTCAATCCGGAACAACTACAGTGACCTCACCTCTTTTTATCAACGGTCAAGGTGGAACGTCCACAAACTCATACCCTTCTTATTTGGCGGAGATGCTTGTTTACAATACTGCAGTGTCCTTATCCAACAGACAACTGATTGAGGGGTACTTGGCCTGGAAATGGGGGATTCAATCGAGTCTTCCAAATACTCATCCCTATTATTCCGCCGCGTTGACGCCGTCAACAGCATCGGGTGGAAACCTAACGATCGATACCATGGGAAACATCCAAGTCACACCAAGTAACGCCTTCTGCATCACAGCCCCAACCGAATGGCGGGCGAACATAATTACTGTGGCCGGAACGTCATTAATTATTCCTACGCCGACAAGCATTATCACCACCACGAACTCTGCAGCACTGTATAGTATCACAAATCCCGGGTTCAATTCCTTGACTCTGCCGACGTATACATCTTCGTCACCAGGTGTGTTTTGGACGATAGCGAATTCAACGGTCGCGACATTGACGATTTCAATTGTATACACATCCGGATCTGGTCTGGGGTCTACACTCACGCTCGCTCCCGGAAGTTCCACCAATATATATTGGAATGGATCCGCATTTACATCGGTTAGCGGAGGAGGTGGAGGTGGAGCCATCACTGGAACAACAACCTCGGGAACGGTGTTACTCGCAACGGGAACATCTACAGGTTTACAGGGCAGTGCAAACTTAACGTTCAGTAACGGTAGTAACTTGGGAATCCAGACCACGACCCCAGCAACAGCCCTCGATGTGAATGGTGGTGTCACTATTCGCAACGGCTATCGTCCATCCTACTCTAACGTATCCTCCGGTACATCCTTAACGGTCCCATCCGCAGCCTACGGTACACATTTCAATATCACCACATCTTCCATTACCGGCATCACACTTCCTACGGTGGTCGGTTCAACGGATTCGAACGCGTATTGGGTGTTCCGCAACAACACTGCAGGCTACCTGTCGATTACGTTCACCTACACCACCGCAGGAACCACATACCCCACAAACCCCGTCACGATTCCACCCGCGAACTCCTTGACGATGATGGTGACGTTCCCTAGTTCAGTTTTAGGGTATGTTTTGTTCTAAGTATACAATGCTGGTCGGTGCTTCCAAAAGCATATCCAGTTTTGACCCACGAAGTATTCCTGGCTGTTCGCTGTGGTTGGATGGTGCGGATACTGCAACCATGAACTCAACTCCAACTGTGACGACGTGGACGGATAAATCAGGTCAGGGAAACAACGTGACTGGAACTGCTACCTATTCGTCTGGAACCATGACCTTTAACGGCAGCACTCAGGCGTTCTCGAATACTGCGTACGTCTTCCCATCCAACGCGTATTCCATGTTTGCGGTGTATTCCAACACCACTGCACCCGGTGCTACTTCGTATATGAACGTTGTCTATGGAAATGGTGGCTATCCGATGTTAGGTGTATACGGTTCGAGCAAATTTGTATCTGCTCGGTCTGTGGTTGCGAATACAGGTGCGTTATCCCCAAACATAGTTGCTTCGAATGTGTTGGTTGGTGCGACGTATACACCCTCCACATTTTCACCATTCATCAACGGTTCGGCCGAAACCACTCTAGCCGGAACCACGCTGGCTGCGACCGGTATCTACGTCGGTGGACCAACTAACTACTTCAACGGTTCAGTTTCAGAGATTCTGATTTACTCGGCCACGTTAACCCAAACCCAACGCCAAACCGTTGAAGGATATTTGGCCTGGAAGTGGGGAATCAACCCAAGTCTTCCCGCGATCCACCCCTTCTATTCTTTACCAGCGTTCTCCAGACCGTTTGGACCTCTAGATATTCCTGGATGTGCATTGTGGTTGGATGCTACAGATTCGTCTACGATCACGTTAAGTGGTTCAAGTGTAATAGCCTGGAAGGATAAATCCTCTAATGCTCTGACATTTAGTACAGTAGGAACTTCCTCGTTTTTGACAGTGACTTCGAATATCAACGGACGTCAGACACTGTATTTCAATAACATTGCAGCCGATAACGTAGGCATTTTAGGAACCGTAACCCAGACTTCAACAGTGAATGTGTTCGTTGTATGGCAGCACTTGACACAGCGATCGGGTAGCTACAGAAATATAGTTGGGTGGCAAATGTCAACTCTCACATATCCAGGAGCTTTGAATTTTGGTTATCCTTTTAATCCTAACAACGCTGTTGGATTTTGGGACACAGCTAACGGCGCACCAACGTCTACACAGGCAGTCACAGTATCTTCAAATTATCTCGGGTTTTTCTCACTGTCTGGTCCTACGTTAGGACTGAACGGGGCAACTCCTACATCATACTCTGCTTCTTATTCCTCAAACTGGACAACGTTGTATATAGGCGGAACTCCAGCATACGGTCAAACAGTGAGCATGTATCTGGGAGAAGTTGTTATCTTCAGTAACACATTGACCACAAATCAGCGCCAATCCGTTGAAGGCTACCTAGCGGCCAAATGGGGACTCCTCTCCTCGGTCGTTTCAGGGCACCCCTTCAAATCCATACCGCCTTCTACGTCACAACCTCCCCAGTTTCAAGAAGTGACCCCCGGAAACTGGAAGTATGATTGGCAGCCTTATCTGAGCAATTTGGCTGCTGCGAATTCTTCGGGATTAACAATTACGACTGCGAATATTACGGGTGGTGCAACCTATTCCGGTGGTTGGTGGGGTGGCGTCCTTGCCCCAAATGGAAACATCTACTTTTGCCCAGTGGGTGCAACAAACATCCTTGTTCTGAATCCGACAACGGGTGTGACTTCGAACTTGACAGGTGGTGCAACCTATACCGGCGGATGGAGCGGTGGTGTTCTCGCACCGAACGGAAACATCTACTTCGCCCCATTAAACGCACCGAATGTTCTCGTTCTGAATCCAACAACCGGTGTAACCTCGAACTTGACTGGTGGGGCGACGTATACAACTGGTGGATGGAGCGGGGGTGTTCTCGCACCGAACGGAAACATCTACTTTACACCTTACCAGTCGACGAACACGCTTGTTCTGAACCCGACAACAGGTGTGACATCAAACTTGACTGGTGGTGGAACATATAATGCAAGTTATGGATACTTCGGTAGTGTTCTTGCCCCCAATGGAAACATCTACTTTTGTCCGTTAAACTCATCGAGTATCCTTTTTCTGAACCCAAACACCGGTGTAACTTCAAACATCACAGGTGGTGCGACCTATACACTCGGGAATGCCTGGATCGGGGGTGTTCTTCACCCGAACGGGAAAATCTATTTCACCCCTTATTCTGCGACAAATATTCTTGTACTTGATCCAGCTACAGGTGTAACCTCGAACTTGACTGGTGGGGCGACGTTTACAGGAAATCAAGGATGGAGCGGTGGTGTTCTTGGCCCTGATGGGAATATCTACTTCACACCGTATCAGGCGACGAACATACTTGTTCTGAACCCAACTACGGGTGTAACCTCCAACTTGACTGGTGGCGGAACGTATAACGCAACGGGGTGGTTCGGCGGTGGAACTCTTGCACCCAATGGCAATGTCTACTTCTCTCCAACCTCCGCAACAAACATCATGAGACTGAACTTCGCAGGTCTTTCTCAACTCCCATCCTCAAATTACTGCTTGTCTGCATGGACGAACAAGCGTTAAACACACTCCGCTTACGCTTTACTCACATGAATCCTCACGCTATTCCCCTCGAAGGAGAACGACACGACAATGCCCGTCACGAGGGACTGGATGTTGGCCACGATAGCTCCCATGTCGGTCCCCGTAAGGTAATTGATATACGCATTCACATCACGCCTCACTCCATCGGCACAAAGGTCGGGGGGTGAGACGGAGAACGACTGAACCACATAGATACCTGGAAACCCCGCGGCTGCCCACTGAAACAGCTGGGGACGGTATTGGTCACGCGTAGGATTCACAAGGGCGTTAAGGGATGCGCGGTCGACGGCCTCCTTCTCCACGATGACTGCGTGACTGGCCATCAGTTCGTCCATCGTGACGATAGTAGGCGGCTCGACGGGACCTGTCTGTGCATTAGGGAAGAGGGTCATGATGTCGGTGGGTCCGGTGGGGCCGGTAGGACCAGTGTTCTCCTCTCCGGTGGGTCCACTGGGTCCAGTGTTCTCCTCTCCAGTGGGTCCAGTAGGTCCAGTGTTCTCCTCTCCAGTGGGTCCAGTGGGTCCGGTGTTCTCCATCTCAATTCCAGTAGGTCCAGTAGGTCCGGTATTCTCCATCTCAATTCCAGTAGGTCCAGTTACCTCCTCAGGTTCCGTAGGTCCAGTCGGTCCAGATGCGTCCATTTATTACTATGTATAGATAAGCATGTCGACTGGACCGCAAGGTATACAGGGGTACCAGGGAATTCAGGGCCTACAAGGGATCCCCGGTCCGACCGGAATACAGGGACCGGCTGGAATACAGGGTATCGCGGGATTACCGGGTGGGGCGACTGGTCCTACAGGCGCAGGAGCAGCCATTACATTGAGTGGACCTTCGATACAAGGCGGAGTGATTACCGCGACCGGCCTCGCAGGTGGACAGACCGGCCTCTACATGAATCAGAACATGACGTTCAACGGGACAACTCTCATCCTCAATGCATCGCAGAACATGTGTAACAACTCGATCACGAACGTGTGTAATGTAGGATTGACGTATACAGCTCCGTTTACCCCATCATCGGTCAGTGGCTGCGTACTGTGGCTCGATGGTGCAGATACAACAACCATGACGTTCAGTACTGGAACTTCGAACCTCACAACCTGGAAAGACAAATCAACCAATTCATACACTGCTACTAATTTTGGAACACCTGTATATGCCCCAAACATTAAAAACAGCAACGGGGTAGTTCAGTGTACGTCCGGGGCGGGTGTAACTGTACCTTCTTTCGCAATTTCTCCTCAAATGAGTGCATTCATCGTGTATTACCCGAATGGTCAAGGGACGAGCGGTCCACCGATCGAACAATCGAGCAACACATCGGTCTATCAGGGTTTCTTGATGCAGTCTGCAGCCTCCAACTTTTTGATCCGCACGAGTATTCCCGCCCCGAGTGGACTAACGTTCTCGCAGTCCGGAACTGCGGTGGTCGGTGCGTGGTCTGCATACACCGGTGCAGTAAGCTATTCGTATACAGTGTATTCCAACTCGATTTACTCCTATAACGGAACTGCTGTGTCTGGGGCATCCGGTACGATCACAGCCCCTACCGCAACATTCACGCATTCTTCGCCTGTTTCGGGGACGTATTATTACTACACGGTGAGCGTCACGACTTCGACTTCGGTTGGCACATCTCTGCTGGCGACGAGTGGAATTGTGCAATATATTCCCAATATTACGCCGAGTGTAACCGTTACAAATTCGACATCTACTGCTACGGTTTCTGGTACGACCTATTATTATTTTAAAACAACTGGTAGTACATCAACAACAATCACAAACCCTGGATATTCGTTCAATATATTTGTCCTAGGAGGAGGAGGAGGAGGTGGAAACTATGGTGGCGGCGGTGGTGGTGCTGGTGGTCTTGTACAATTAACTTCAGTTTTGACCTCTGGGACATACACTGCTATCGTAGGCACAGGTGGTAATGCGTCACCTGGACTAATTAGTTCTGGAACAAATGGTAACAACTCTCAATTTTGTAACGCAACAACTGCTCTAGCAACGGCGATTGGAGGTGGGTATGGCGGCAATGGCAGTGGGTCTGGGAGCAGCGGTTCCAACGGAGCCAGTGGCGGCTGCGGCGGTGGTGCGGGGTCTGTAGGTACTTCGGCAACAGGAGGTGCGGGTACAACAGGACAAGGTTATGCAGGCGGTTCTGCGACAGGAGCAGGGGCGGGCGGTGGTGGTATTGGAGGAGCAGGTTGTAATGCTACCGTTACTAACCAGGGCTCTCTTGGTGGAATTGGTATCACATACTCAGATGGAAACCAATATGGAGGTGGAGGTGCTGGACCAAGCCAACAATCAGGCACTCGTGTTCTTGGGACATATGGAGGCGGTTCAGGCGAATACGCCGCCACCGGTGGTGCCCCAGCAACCAAGGGTAGTAACAATACCGGTGGTGGTGGTGGTGGACTTTGGAATGGTTCATCGGATAATTCTGGTGGTTCCGGTATCATTATTCTCTCAGCTCCGCCACAAACAACACCATCCCCAACATCCCCAACGCTCTCCATCACATCGGGAACTGCAACGCTAGGATGGGTAGCGGCGTCGGGTGCGACAAGCAATTACTGGACACTCTATCGTTCAACGTCGAATGGATACTACGGAATATCGAACGCATCGGGAACTACAACTGGATCCGCAACAGCACCTGTAACTGCTCCCACCGGATTGACGTCTGGGGCTTACTGGTATTTCACAGTTGCAGCGTCTAATGCAGGTGGTGGGTTTTCTCCGGTAGCCGTGAGTAGTATTGTTAGCTATTAATTGTCCTTATCTAAAACAATGGCGACCAGTGTAGGGTCAACGAATCTAACAACTATCAATACATGGCAGTTGTTAGAGGCACTCAATCCCGATCCATCGCAGTCCTCCACGATGGCGGTCTACACCAACGGAACGGTACAAGCCTCTGGAACAACTCAATCCGGAACAACCGTTATCACCGCACCCATTTTTATCAACGGTCAAGGTGGAACATCCACGAATTCCTATTCTTCTTACATAGCTGAGGTAGTTATCTTCAATACGGCACTGTCGTTATCCAATCGACAACTGATTGAGGGATACCTTGCACAAAAATGGGGAATTCAATCAAGCTTACCATCTGGCCATCCGTATTATACTGCATCTGTCCCCACCGGTGTACTTACATCGGCAGGTAACGTAACTGTTGATACATTGGGCAACATCAAGGTCGCACCAACCAGCAACGTTCGTCTTCAAGGACCGACAGAGTGGCGATACATCACGTCCAACGTAGCAGGGACAACGGTTGACCTTACTACTACCTCGAACTACTATGCGACTATCTACAGGTTGACCGCTGGACCTTCGAATGTGATTAACTTCGCGGCCCCTTCGCCCACGTTAGCCGGTGTATGGTGGACGTTCTCGAATGCGTATGGTTCCAGTCAGACATTGACCTTTACCGGAACCTACACTGGGTTGACCACGCCCTATACACTTGCTTCGAATGCTTCCGTTACTTTCTATTCTTCGGGTTCAACCTACTATAGCAGACCAATTTAATTCCCTCCGAACTTCTTGTAGTAGTCTGCGTACGACATGGGTGGAGGACCAGAGTTTGTATTTGACTGTACCGTCGAGGGTGCGAAACGCTGGAACAGACGCTGTCCAACCATGACAGATGCCTGCTCATCTGTGATCTCGCCCTTCTCAATCTTCCGCTTCAACGCCAACATCTCAAAAAAGGTAGAATCCAGACGATCCTCCGCGTGCATCTGCCACAGACTTGGGAAATTGAAAAAGAGAAACTCGTTCTCCACTTTCATCTTCTCCATAAACTCCTCTTGACGAAGATGCCTCCACTTCTTCTTCGAGTGATCCATATTGCGAACCAGTGCCTGAATCTCAGTGGCTGTTAGCTGCTTGTCAGAGATGTTCCGCTCTCCCTCGGCGACTTCAGTCGGAGTAAGCTCTCGGGCTGCCATTTTCATGATTATGAATAGAATGTATAAGCGGTTGTAACGCAGTCATCAGTTGTCCACACTCTTCTTGCGTGGTCATTCCAGTCAGGATGATGTTTCCAGTCCTGAACACCTTCGCAATCCACTTCGCATCTGGAAAGTAGATCTTGACTGCCGGATACACTGCTGGTTCGTATTCTGTTCGTACCCCCGATTTGCGTAGAGATGCGTAAAGTGTCTCCCTTGATAAACTCGTAATCTCCTGTAACCTCGTCTTGTAATTCATGAGAACCACCCTTCGCGTCTCCTGCGTCCAGGCGTGAATCGGGGCTACATCATCCGGAACTCCAACTGCTTGCGGACACGTAGCCAGAATATGCTGCCGTAACCGAGCCATGACTGAACGATCATACCTCTCGTCCAGAACGCCCGTGATGTGAAACACGCCGTTCTGGAAGATCTTGACCGTAATCTCCTTCTGTTTCAATGTCCCACATCCATCATCTAGACTGACAAGCGTGATCGAATTATGACCGAACCCAGTCGTTCGCTTCGCAGGGGCTTTCTTTGCACGACGCTTAATCAGGTCACGACGCGAAGATCCCCTAGACGGAACACCCTGTTTCTCTATTTTGATGATCGAATCCGTCAATGGGAGGGATTCCAGAAGGAGGTTGGTGTTCAATCGGACGTTCACGTTGTACAACACCACCATCGTTGTTAACGTCGGCGGATCCATTGGTCTCTCTCACGTGAATGGCATCAATTTCGTTTTTCCAAGCCTGTGAAAATGACATGGCTTCACGAGATACGACGTGGCACGGGAACATTCGAATCACGATACGTAAGCGTGTCTCGTCCATGGGAGTCAGCATCCATCCTTCGAGATAGCCTAGCCAAATGGTAGCTGTCTTGTGATGGGAAAAGATCGCAAGTGCTTTGTCAGCCAGTTCATCCAGCTTCTCTAGCGACAAATCAAAGCAATCCGGTGGTTTGGGGGCGTTATACAGATAGACTGTCAACATTATGTGACAGTACGAGGATATATGTAAGTGTTCTTCCAAGCAGGTCCTCCAGTCGCTGAGTTGATCGCACCTGGAGAAAGACCCGTACACGCACATGCTGATGCAAAATTGACCTTTCCGCACATCTGGCAGCAGTTGTTAATAGACTGACGGGCCTTGTAGACGATGTCCTCCTTGCGATAGTTCGGGTCAGTTGTTGACAGAAGTGTTGACATCTTGATCGTATCATTGAGTTCGCGGATCTGCTCGAGCGACTGGCCCGAACCGTTGAAGTTAGCGATCGGTCCGTAGCAGGTCGCCTGGATCTGGGCAGCCTTGACATTCGCAGGCTTCAGCATCATAGCAGTCGCGTTCGCCGATGCGTGAGACACGTAGGCAGACGCATCCTTCACGCTATGTCCGCGGGCGATCGTTGCCGAAACTGTGCGAGTGCTAGGTGCATTCAGCGTCGTCACACACGCAGTCGCAGGTAAAAATTGTTCGTAGACAGCAGACGCATTCTGCCTCTTGATTTCGGTCATCTGTCCACACGTCATACGAGGACGAGTGTCGATGTACTTTGGAAGACGTAACTGCTGCCTCGTGAGATACTCGCTACACGACATACTTGTTCTTAGAAGGAGATTCATTTACAACCCGGGGTGCGTGAGCAAATGACGACGACAACACTCACGCGTCAATCCCAGGTCATTCATCGCCCTGCCTTCCGCAGTTACCTTCGTGTCTGTCGTCAGATACATCAGCTCAGAGTTCGGACGTCCATCCTCGCGACGATACTCTTTGACCAGGCGAAGAAACTCCTTCCACTTTCCAGCGATCGGGAGATTGCAGGTATAGCACTTGATTGGCAGCGGGAAATCCATTGCTCTCTTCTTATATGAGTTTCACGGTTCGTTTTTCGCAGCGTAGAACAATGAAAGTCAAGACACTCTACTGGATTGCAGCGGCGTTTGTAGTCCTTGCATTAGTTCTATTCCTCAACCCTCCGAAGCCCGACTTTGTCGCTTCGAACTCCGAAGACGTCAGCCGGTTTACTGACTCACTTGATGTTGACATGGCGATGGGAAACCTTCACTCCGACCCGCCTACGATGATGGTTGGAAAGGAGAGTCTGAAACCTACCCTGTTATTCCCGCCATCACAGGATGACCTTGCGAAACTTTCTGGACCGGTCTAACAAATGAGTTCATTCAAAAAGTGGTTATTGATTGTGATTGTCACACTCGCGTTACTTCACATGGGCTTCGGTAGCCTGTCGGATATCCTGAGGACAGGTCAGCTCACATCTCAGCATGGATGGACGGAAGCCCTGATTCTGATGCTGCTCGCGATTGTGGTTGCCATTGCTGTGAAGAGGTAAGAGAAGCCCTCGGGGCTTCTCTACCAACTCAGTTCCAGCTCCTGGGCTGACCAGTATTCGGACGTGCCATTCGGGAAATGACGCTCAAACAGAAACGGAATCTTACGCTGCTCAATCTCACGCTTCACGACCTGTTCGAGAAACCGCGGGTCACTTGTACGGAGTCCTTCTAGACTCACAAGTGGTTTCGCACCCTCTGCTAGCTGCTGCTGACGGGCTGCCATCAACACAACATACTCATACTTGCCGAAATAGGGCGTGGTCACCCGCGGAACCTTCAAGGCATCAACAACCTCGGAACGAAAGACCGGCTTGACTTCGGGGTGGTCAGTTGGGTGTCCAGACATGCCTCTCTCTTGTCTAGGAACATACTCTTTCGTTTTCAATAAATGCCGATCATTAAAGGTTCAGCATCAGAGTTCACAACTCTGGCACGAGTTAACGCAACTCAGACAACTGACCCTGAAAAGAAGTCACGCACGTTCGTAGCCCCGAACAAGATGGTGATTGCACCGATCGTACGCGAGTCTTCTGCGAGCATGATGCCGCTGTCTCAGGTTGCGACATTTGTGTTTACAGGTGGGTCTCAGCGATTCACTGTGCCTGCACAAGTTAACTATGTATTAGTTACACTTCTGGGTGCTGGCGGTGCGTCACACGGTGGCGGTAGCTATCTTAATGGTGGTGCCGGTGGATATGTCTCGGGGCGTCTTGGAGTAACACCGGGTGAGGCACTCGACATTATCGTTGGTGGCGGAGGTGTTGGAGTGGTTGGAGGCTATGGCGGAGGCGGAACTGGGTGGGACACTGGGACATCAAACACACCCGGTGGTGGAGGCGGCCGTACAGCAATCCAGAGGAGTGGGGCAGACATTGTCACTGCAGGCGGTGGTGGAGGTGCGGGTCGTGGCCCTAGCGGTATCAATGGCTATGGTGGTGCGGGTGGTGGCCCGGTTGGTGCTGCTGCTGGAAATGCTTCTGCGTCAAACGGTGGAGGTGGTACACAAACCGCAGGCGGTTCTGCTGGATCAAGTTCAACTGAGACCGGAGTTGCGGGGTCACAGTATCAGGGCGGCAATGGTGCAGCAGGTGTTATCACGGGTCTTACGCTGACAAATATTTCGTATAGCATGACGATTACCGGAACGATTCCGGCGATTGTAAATGGTGATAAATTTGGATTTTATGTGAAGATCACGGGATCTTCGGCTCCTACTCTCAATGGTACTTGGAAGGTGGCGGGAGATCAATTTACGCCAGGCTGGACTGCGAACTCGGTAACTGTGATAACTACTGTTGCCGATGCAACGGGCACAGGTGCTACAATGAGTGGTAGTAACGACGATACAGGCGGTGGTGGCGGTGGTTGGTTTGGTGGTGGTGGTGGCGGGTTAGATACAGCCGGTAACTACGGAGGTGGCGGTGGCGGTGGTTCATCCTATGTCGCACTGCTCGATCAGACCTATCCGGTCGTGAACACACAGGGCGGAGGTGCTGCTGGCGGTACGGATCCCGGCGGTGCCCATCCTCAGACTGCAGGTGGTAACGGATCATGTATCATTCAGTATACGGTGATTCCGGGGTACCATAACTGGAAGAGCCTGCCCTTCAACGGTCGCATCTACATTACGTGAAAAATGTTAGCAATAGACAATGCCTACACGTTCCGCGTCTGAGTACACTACATTCCTGAAGCTTCAAGCCCAGGCACAGGTTGTGCCGAAGCTGACTCGTACAACACCATACAATGAGGGTGGTCAGACAGTGATCAATGCCCAGTTACAGAATTCCGAGATGTCCTTTATTACCCGTGGACGTACCGCCCCGGGCCGCATTGCCCCTCGCCAGATTGTGCAGAATCGGGCGAACCCCAAGGCACTGTCGCAGGTCGCAACTCTTAGTGGCGGTGGAGTTCTAGGCGGTGTTGTCAACAGACCTCAGCCTCGCACATCGGGTACAAGCGGACTGATTGTTCCGCAGACGAATCTCATTCAGTTCCCTGGTTCTGCACGCTAACCTCGCACACGTCGCTCCTTTCAAGATCTCGCATTCTGCTTCCACATCGCATCACATACTGCACACTGGTACATCCAGGTTACATTGACTGAATCTAACTTCACGCCAACAATGTCAGACTCCTTACCTTGTGTAGCACAGGTAGGATTCAGACACGTCATGTTCTTGAACCGGGGAAGCGTCGGGTCGTACTTCAGATAGGGGTTGATCGAATACTGTACAGAGGTATCCTGCTGAAGGTCATGTTCGTAGACAATCGGATTCTCCTTCGTCACCTCCTCCTCGTAGGGGCAAGCCCTACACTTCAGGTAAGCCTTGTTATCATGCTCAACCATCTCGTAGAGGAAATTTGAACACTGAGTACAGAACTTCATTTGCTTACCTTTTGCCGTGAAAAGATGATGTTCGTTTTCACTGCCTGAATCCAGTTTCCTGCGTTCAAAAGGAATGCCGCCGCCATAATTCGTCGGGAGAGTAATCAACGATGCAGGCCGGAAAGCTTCAATCATTTCTAGACGCTCACCGTGCTGAGACCAAAAGCGGTCTCGAAACTCATCAGCTCTTCGGACATGGAATTTTGTATACGATTCCCGAGGAGAAGATGGACGATTTCTATCGTCTCTACTGCAATCATATCTCAAATAGTGGTCCTCTGACCATCACGGAGAAGATGACCAGAATCGGTCCTCTCCGTGTGGATCTTGACTTCCTTTACGAGGGACATGTCGAGGACCACAAGCACACGCAAGCAATGACAATCGCCTTCGTGAAGGCATACATGTCTGAGGCAGCACGCTATGTTCAGATCAAGGACATCACCGATGTCTTCGTGATGGAGAAGCCGGAGCCGACCTTCTACCCGGGCAAGAAGGAGTCGAAGTCAGGTATCCACCTCATCGTCCCGGACGTTCGCGTCAACCGCAACATCGAGCTGGCAATTCGCAACACTCTTCTTCCGAAGATGGACGACTATTTCCCCGGACTGGAGATGAAGAAGGACTGGCGTGAGACGTATGACAAGTCACCGCTGAATCACACGAGCTGGTGGGCGTTGCTCGGTTCCAAGAAGCCTGCTGGTGAGGGTGCGACGCCTCAGCCCTATCAGCTGAAGTATTCCATCGAGTGGGACCCGAACGACACTGCGGTTGCGATCGATGAGGAGGTGAACCGTGAGATCAAACCGGAGAACATCCGCAAGTTCTCGATTCGTGCACCAAACAACTCCGAGACTCCGTTCACAGAACTCGGAAAGGCGTACGCACTGAAGGAGGAAGAGGTTCGCATCTCTGGTGGTCCGGGTATCATGCCTCAGCGTGGCCGCCCTCCGCAGCGTGGTGAACCCAGTTCGCGTGCTTCGTCTCCGACTCGCGTGGTCTACCTTCAGCCTCTCTCCGAGTCGATGCTCAAGTATTACGAGGGACATGTCTTCAATCTCAGTGCTGAACGCTTCAACAGCCACGATGAGAGGACGAATGTTGGACACTGCTTGAAGAACATCCATCCAGATCTCGACAACCTCTGGCTTGAGTTCTGCTCCCAGCGAACGGATGGAAAGTATGATCCTCGTGAGGCCATGGCGAAGTGGCAGGGGTTCAACTTCCGCAATGACGGTGCGAAGCTGGGTGTAGGCAGCCTCCGTCACTGGTCTCGTACAGACAATCTCAACGGATATATCGAGATCGAGAAGCGTAACATTGACCGTCTCCTCGATGAGGCTACGGATACGCAGACTGAACACGATATGGCCCAGGTCGTTCATGCAAAGTTCCGAGACGAATTCAAGTGTGCCAGGTTCAGTGCGTCTGCCTGGTATTGGTTCGCTGGTCACACCTGGCGTGAGACGGATAAGGGTGTTTCGCTTCAATGCCGCTTGTCGAGCGATGTCTTCCGTGACTTCTTCCGGAAGGAGACCGAGATCACGAATATGATGAACGCGGATGGATTCCCGCAGTGTCCTGAGGGAAAGCATGATCCGGGTTCATGCGACTTCTGTAAGGCAGAAAAGAAGAAGCAAGCGTACGCACACATGCGGAAGCAGCTCCGCATGACCCGGTTCAAGGAGAACGTGATGAAGGAATGTCGCGAACTGTTCCTCGATGAGGAGTTTGCGAACAAGGTGGATGAGAACAAGAACCTGATCGCCTTCTCAAATGGTGTATTTGACACGCTGACGTTCGAGTTCCGCGATGGAAAGCCAGAGGACTACATCTCCTTCTGCACGAACCTTGAGTATCACCCCGATCGCCCCCACGAGTCCTACCCCTGCTGGCAGGAGCTGAACAAGTTCCTTCACGATGTGCTGCCTGACACGGATGTTCGCGAGTACTTCCTCGCCTACCTCGCGACGTCACTCTCGGGGAACAACGAGGCACAGAAGTTCCACATTCTCACAGGAACAGGTTCGAACGGTAAGTCGATGTTGATGAACCTGATGTCGACTGCGATGGGTGACTATGCATGTAAGGCACCGATCTCGCTTCTGACGCAGGCCCGTAACAAGTCTGCTGCTGCTGCACCTGAACTGGTCCGTATGAAGGGTCGTCGCTTCGTGACCATGCAGGAGCCGGATGAACAGGTGCCTCTTAACACAGGTCTGATGAAGGAGCTGGCTTCTTCGGAGAAGATCACTGCCCGCGATCTGTATGCTGGCTCAAAGCAGATGCTGGACTTCGACCTTCAGGCCCGCTTCAATCTGGCGTGTAATGAGAAGCCGAAGATCAATACGCAGGATGGAGGTACGTGGCGTAGGTTGGTTGTCATTAACTTTCTGAGCAAGTTCGTCGCCGATCCGCGGCTGGCACACGAGAAGCCGATCGATGAGTCGATTGTCCAGAAGTCTCAGAGCAAGGAGTGGGCGGAGGCGTTCCTGAGCTACCTGGTCTTCCTCTACACGAAGGGTAAGGGATTCCGCAAGCTTGTGCCTCCGGAGAAGGTGATGGAGTATACGAGCGAATACAAGGAGGATAGTGACGTGATCGCCAAGTTCATCCGTGAGAAGATCCACGCACTGCCTGAACCACCGGCGGGTGAGCCGGAGAATCCTGGTGTTACATGGGGCACGATTACAAGGGAGTTTGTTGAATGGAAGCGGACGAATGAGCCCGCAAGCAAGGTTGTGACTGCTGATCTGAGGAAGCAGCTTGAGAACATTTACAAGAAGATGCCTAGAGGCGGTTGGACTTCCTTCCAGTGCGGCGACGCTTAGACTTATTGCGATACGTCTTACGCCGACCACCCACATACGCCGGCTGAGGAGTAGGTGACACCTTCGATTTCACCCAGTCCCACGACGACGACGCAGATTCATAGAGACCTTCGAACATTATTAGTAGCATAGTTTTTTACATGTCGCCACTCTTCTCGCGGCGGGCACCGATCTTGCTGAGAACGTACGTGCGGAGCAGGCCGATCGTGAAGACGACCAGCACGAACGACACGATCAGGTTCACCAGCTCGGCGATCACGTTGCCGACCTTGAGGTCCGCCGAGCCGACCTTGATGGACAGGGTCGACACACCCTTGCCCGCCGCCGCGGCCGGGGCGAGGAGCGGCACGAGGATACCGTCATTCAGCGACTTGAAGAAAGCCGCCACGACACTTCCGAGATAAAACGACGCCGTCAGAATGATGATGTCCTTCGTATCGAGCATTTATTGATTCAGCTAGAATGTTTTTCGTCGATACTCTTCTTTTTTTCACGATACCGCTTCGTTTGTTCTCTCCATTTGTCCGGGTTACTTAGACGCCATTGATTTAGTCGTTCACGATGTTGATCTTTGTTCTGTTCGCGATAGATGCGTCCGTACTCTCTATCGGTGGCTTTCTTTTCTTCAAGCGTCTGCAACGGACGAATCTTGTTCAGACACAGTGGGTCATCTATGAACTTTGTAATCTCATCTTTCTCCAATTTGAGGAGGTCTTCCTTTGTAATCTCACTGTGTTCAGATACCGGCCGTATGCTTGCATGTTCCCATCCACACTGATTGAAACATGCGTAAAGAGGTGTCTTCTTACGACACTCTTCTTTTGCCTTTGACTTGTGGTTTCTGAAGCGTTTCTGTAAAGTCTGAGTAGTAGACCCAATATAAAACCTCCCGTCAGTAGCGTTCTCGATTCTGTAGATACGACCAATCATTATGTAGCGTATATATAACTGTGTATAAATGGATACAAGATTTTTTGGACCCCCTGCTTGGGAGCTGTTCCACTTAATCGCCGCCTCGCCCGGTGCGGAGAAAACACTATCGCTTATGCACCGAGTGTTGCCCTGCAAGTTCTGTCGCGAAAGTACGACGAAGTTTGTAACTGAACATCCTCTAAAGGGTGACACCCAGCGGTGGCTCTACGAGATTCATCGCATGGTCAACCACAAGCTAAAAACACAGGCCGAGACGGACCCAGCGGTGATTCTCCCAGACCCAGACCCGACCTACGAGGACGTGCGTGAGAAGTATGCGAACCTGTTGCGGAGTAAACCATCTGGAATCCCTGGTCGCGACTTCTTGTTTTCAATTGCGTTCAACTACCCTGACAAGCCCGATGAGGACCAAACCTCCACTCAGAAGGAGTTTCTCACGTCGATGAAGTCAACCTTTCCCTTCCCCGAGCTGCGGAAGACGTACGTTAAGTATATCGACTCTCATCCGCCAGCACTGGGTTCTAGGTCTGACTACATGCATTGGATGTACGGTCTGCTGAAACGTCTCGCGGCAAAAACGCATTCTCATCTACGCACGTATCGGGGATACGCACATCATGTGGCTTACTACAAGAGTGGATGTTCTAAAGCAACGTATCATGGAAAAACCTGTCGCAGAGTCAACGGAGGATATACCAAGCAACGTGATCATAAACGTACTCGACGGATCGTGGCAGGAGGTCTACTTTCGTAAACAGGGAACCGAACAGACTCCTCTATGTATGAAAGTGTATATGGGCGGTTTGCTTGTTCTTTGTTTACTCGTGGTTCGTTCTATGTTTGCTTAAAAGAACGACTTGCGGCTCTTGCGGTGGCGGCGAGTGTGCTTCACGCTGGACGCAGCGTGGTGCTTGTACGTCTTCTTCGCCGCGAGGATCACCTTCTTCAGGCCGTCACCCTTCTTGTAGGTGCCGCGGTGCTTCATCTCCGCCATCGTCTTCTTCACGTGAGTAAGCCAAGGATTCGCCATTTTGTTTAACCGCGAGGAATAAATCCAGATCCACTTCCAGGGCAGAGATTCCACTGACAACCGTACGAGTGAACATCATCCAGAGTTTTAAACGTAGAAAAAGCCTGATCAGGTGCTACGATCACAATGTTCTTTTCAGTGAAGGTACGAAGCTCGGATTCATCGCGGGGGTGGGCAGCCTGCTGATACGTCAGTCGACGGAGATGACTATCATTCCATGACAAGTTCAACATCGGTTCAAGATCAGTGCCGCGAACCTCTGATCCCGAGACAAGAATGAGCTGATTCCCGAGCGATTCAAGTGTTTTGCCCTCAACCGATCCCTTAACGAGATGCTTACGGACCGTTGTATTCAGGTGGTAGGCCACACGGTTCAACGTGAAGCTCTTGTCCGTATGAGGAACGATGCTAAGAATCAGCGGGTCTCGCGACGGAAAGGCTTCGTTCACAAGAGTCACGCAACACGATTCAAACGACCTCGCAGTCATACCATCGTATCTAGGACTTAATGCAACCACTGGCTGATCTTGACCATCTGAATAGATGTGAAGCTCAATCAGGCGAATTCCCTTTGACAAGGCTGTTGAGATGTCCTCAAATGTGCTACCCTGAACGTAGTAGTTCTCAAGTGTCTCTGACCTTTGCTCAGGCATGGCCTCCTCAGTCGTGTACAAGATGTATCCCGCTGTCATAAGTGCCCCCAATACAAGTACTTCCATTGATTCTCCTTCTTATTTTTTAGAACGCCTCCACAGTAAATCACGCAACGCATTGACCTCATCATCCTTCACGCGTGACTTCATTGAGATACCAAGCAAACATGCTCGGTGAAAGAGTAAACAATACATCCCACACTCCGAATCCTTGAACTGATGCCGCGTCGTGTTGTAGGTTAGCTTCATCGGGGAACCTCCATGAGAATCCAACTGATCCTTCCAGCGAAACATCAATCGCTGAATCTCCTTCTCTGGCTTCCGGGCATACGAATCAAAGTAGGTCATGCGAGGATACATTAGTTCATCTCGCATATCCAGAAACGCTGCAATCCAGTGCTGACCCGGTCCGTCGTGGACATCAGTATTAAAGACGATTCCGATGCGACGGTATCCCTTCTTCCGCAGCGTATCGAGTTTGAGACTGCACAGTGTGGACACAATGCACTTCGACATCTCAGACTTCAAATCAAAGTCAATCGGAACACATCCGACAAAGTAGTAGTCATCAATCACTCGCTCATACTCGTTCTCAATCTTGTCAATGTCATCAGACGACAGCCACTCCGTTCGGTTCGCATCCCATGATTCGGGGGCCCGAGGACGCTTCATCATAGAACCGACAATACACGTAGGGTTACCGTCGTTACACTTCGAATGAAGACGACGCTTCAGTTCTGCCCAAACAGCCTTGGCATCTGTCTTCTCGATTTGTGGTTCACGGGGGTGCTCTTTGTTATATACGGTTCTCAACCGTTCAATCTCGTCCTCATCGAAGAGGAACATCCCTTGCTTAAAACGGATACTTTCCTTGTTGCGAAAAAGAAAGGCAAATGGAGGCTCTCACTCGTGTTCTGTCAAAGTATGTTCGCGTTACCAAGAATCTCAATGAACTCAATGCCCAGGCGTCTGAGCTACGTGATAACCGACGAACCATCGAACTAGATCTCGCAGCCCTGTATGCACATACAGAGTTGCCAAATTCAATTCAGTTGAAAGAGTCGGAAATGATGTTCTCGGTCAAGCGACCGAATCAGTGGAAGAAGGGATGGACGTTATCAAAGAAGGATCTTGAACAGTATCTGACTGAGATTCTGGGCGAGAAGGGAAAGGAGGTTATGGGTGAGATTGTGCGTCGTCATGAGCCTAAATTGGTTGGATCTGATTTCGACTTTGACCTGAAAACGACCGGATCCTCATCCTGAACCATTTCAGACAGGCTCATGTTCGAGGATGACTTCTTCAACCCACCAAAGTTCGAGTGATTCCGACACAAATAGAGAACAAACCCCGCGATCAATGCGACACTCAATCCAGCTGCTACCTCCATTATTTCTTAGGCACGGCTGTCTCGTAAGCCACCTCTTCTTTTTCAATGAGAAGAAGCAACCTCTTCAAGTCATCCAGGTCTTTCTGTGCAGTTTTGACATTTTGCAGTGGCATGAAGCCTCTTTGAATTCGAGTGACTGCACAGGAGAGAGACTGTTGGAGCTGAACAACTTGAAGGGCGAGAGTGTGATAACCTTTTCGCATCAATCGTATGTAATGGACGAAGAAAATCTTTAAACTCCATCATCTTCGCGAGAGTCGAAGTATTCTCGCATCTTCGCCTCGACAGCCTTGTCTGTCAACTCCCACACACCGTCCTTATTCGCTTCTAAGATGGATCGCACATCGCGAATCCCATCGAGGATGCGATGCCGGTCGACATACTTGCGGTTCTTCGCAGTGCCGTGCCACAGGTGATACACCGTCCCCGTGGCACATGAAACCTTCGGGGCGGCGAACTGACAATACTCTTCGTAGCTCTTCTGGAAGGCTGGACGGAGGTAGGTAGGGGAGAACTTAACACCTAACCACGCAGCTGCCGATAACGTGTCACCGCTACCCGTGATCCCATAGCTGTAGAACCCGACTTCCTTGAACCACTTGCGTTGGAATGCCCATCCGAATCCGGGATGATAGGTTGGGTTATAGACCTTCGCACGGTCCATGTAGACAATGGACAGTCGTGACTGCGTAACGCGAGTGTATTCAACGTCCAACCAGACACAGGTCGAGAACGGCTGAACGATCTGATAACCATCGAGCAACTGCGAGATCTCTTCATACCACTTCGGGTTCCCAAAGATGATGTCCGCATCGAGGAACAGGATCTTCTTGAACCAGCAAGGAATACGCTTCTCAAGCAGCGTACAGAGCCGCTCCTTGTGGAACAACACGCTTGATCCACGCACATGAAACGCATGCTCGATCTCAGGCTCACCGAAGACAAGCTCAATCGTGTAGAAGGGAATCTTCGCGAACTTGAGCTTCTCAATTGTGTAGAGATAGTTCATCACCATTCGCTTGGACTTTGACGGGTTGAAGAATACGAAGCCGACGGCTACGTCTTTTCGCTTCGGACTCTCGTATCTACAGTCTGCTACATTTACAATACAGGTCTCAACTGGCGGTGCTGTTTGCGGTGTTCGGATGACATTGTACGCAAACGACTGGGCCTGTCCCATTGTTGTCTCTCACGGAAACTTAACGCCCTCCATACGCCGCGTTTTCGATGGCCTCTCTCTGTTCAGCAATCCTGGCCGCGTGCTTACGACGACTCTCCTCTGCCTGCTTCTGTAACCGCTTGAGTTGACGCTTCCGCGATAACTTGTACATCCGGGCATTCTGCTTCTTCGTCTGGAACACGGACTTTACCGCCTTCTTGATCCCTAAGAACCCGGCCCGACGCGTCTTCATTGTTATGGGCGGACAAAAACGAATTTACCCGATGAAGGAGAAGAGATCTCATGTACTCACCCTACAATGCCTCCAATCGAACATTTACCGAAGATGATATCCACCGCATTCTACGCCGTCACGGACTCCCTCATTACCGCGTATCTAACAGGAAGGTATTCCAGACCGCGATGGTTCACACCACCTACGTTAGACGCTCTGAATACACCACGCCTGACGGTGAACCCGCCGTCCTTGCCCCCTGTCCCCCAGGCACGATGCCACTCCAAGACGAAAGCTACGAATGTTTGGAATTTGAAGGTGATGCAGTCCTCGGTGCCTGTATCGCGACGTATCTACGCAAGAAGTTCCCCGAGAAGAAGCAGGGATTCTTGACGGACGCCCGTAAGGAGCTCGTCAATAATGACCGTATCGGGGGGCTATCAAAGGAGTTAGGGTTGAATAAGTTCTACGTGATCTCTCGCCATAACGAGGATTCTGTTGCGATTGCTGGGCGAACCAATACCAAGAAGCTGGGCGACATCTTCGAAGCCTTTCTGGGGGCGTTGTGGACAGACTGCGGTAACCGGTTTAACGTTGTATACCCGTTCGTGACCACTGTAATGGAGACCTACCTTGATATCGATGAAATCGTCGCATCTACGACTAATTTCAAGGACCTGTTTCAGAAGTATTGTCAACGCGAGTTCAAGTGCACCCCGGAGTACGAGATGCGATCAAACGATCCTAAGAAGAACGAGATTGTTGTAGCTGTGATGGTGTCTGGCAAGGTCTACGGAGTCGGTGCAGGAACTACTCGGAAGAAGGCAGAACAGATGGCGTGCCAACAGGCACTCACAGCAGTCGGGGTAGCTTCTTCTTGAAGGAACGACGTCCAGCCACCTTTACAGGTTCCTTCTTTGTAGCCGCTACGATATCCGCCATCTCGGGATGTCCCTTGAAGTCCGGCACTGGTTCAGCTGCCTCCTTCTTCAGTTGTTCGTCTGTCATCCTCCTTTTTAAGGCAGATTCTGCTTCTAGTGTTTTTGGTCCACCATACTCCGAGTCCCATTCATCCACGACAGCCCCTGCAACTTGCACTGGCATTGTAGGTTCAGGTTCCGTGGGGGCGGGCCCTTTCATTTTACCATTTCGGGCAGGGTTGACTGACTTCCAATATGCGTCAGCTTCTGCATTGTCGGCTTCCATTGTACTAGTGTCCACCAACTTGTGGGTAACGAGAATTTCACGGACCCGTTCAGCCGAAGCCGTAGGAGGGGTAGAATGAATAGCCATAAGTAGATCCCTTGCGGCCCGCGATGCTTCGGTGAACTGCGTACCCATGTAGTCATGTAGAGGTTTGAGAACAGAGAGGATATCGAAGATTCTGGCGATTTGATGATATCGCGTTTCATACTTCGGTTCCATGTAGTAGGGTCCGTGTTCAGCACTCCAACGCACAATTGTCTCTATCTTCGTCACTTCATCATACTCAAGATCCTCCTTGACTTCATAGAGATTAACTCTGCCGTCTTCTGGTATCACACGTGGATTCCTATCCTTAATCAGGTTCTTCTCTGGATGGGCTCGGTCATAACTACTCGCATCGAGCCAGGACTTGAATCCTTTGGCTTCTATAGCACCCTTCTCCTTTACGAAATATCTAGCAATGTAGAAGAACTGTCCATACTTCATACTATACTCACTGTCATCCGCAATGTCATGGATGCTATCGGCCCGAAAAATGCGTTCGTTATAGTTCTTGGGATAACTCACGCCGTAATCAGTGTGTTTCTGTAGAAAATCTCGTATCTTGGAACGCCCGAAGTCATGAATGACCACAGTTCCGTCATCCATGATCGCAGCATTTCCCATGTGGAGGTCGTAATGAACGAATCTCCCGTCTATATGAAGCAGTGTTTTCAAGATGTCCTTCATTGAGGAGACTTTCTGTTGGGGTTCTAACCTGGAAATATCTGCCTTTTGATGCCGCGTGAGTAAACCATGCCATGTTTCATCCCGACCATTCTTCGTGGCTAAACCAAGTTTGTCCTTCAAATTTCCTGCGGGTACGCTTTTGTATGTGCTTGGAATGTCTACAAGGTAAAGTCCATCCTCCACGTATACATTTGTATGCATCTTCACGTAGCTATCAAGATACGGACCCGTGCTTGGCTCAAGCCACTCTTTAATGGTTGTATGTATAGGCAGTTCCTCACCCTCATCGGGTACTAAACGAACTACGGGGCGATACTTTTTGAGCATATCAACCAACCACGTATCGTCAGATGGGTTTGCTAGGGCGGGATATTCAAGCAGTAAACTCTCAACATCACTAGGATCCGGAAACGACGAATCTTTGAACCGGGTATCGTAGAACACGGGTGTATCTGCCCCCATCGCAATCATCTCACCGCCCTTCATGGGCTGGGTCACAAGGAGGTGATCGCGGCACCGTATCTTACGCAGGGTCCTCCGCTTCTTCTGTAAGATCGACTTGGTACAGATAGCAATCGCAGGTCCTTCTTTCCGGAAGGTCTTTTTGACCTTCTTGATACACCTACAAAACCGCTCGACCTGCGGTTCCCTCATTGTTCAATCGCAGAAGAATATATCCTCGCAAAAGATAAACACAATGGGTGGAGGTCTTCTTCAACTTGTCGCCTATGGTGCCCAAGATGCTTATATCACCGGAAACCCTCACATCACATTCTGGAAGGTGATGTACAAGCGTCACACGAACTTCGCCATGGAGGCCATGCGTGTGAACTTCACGGGTGCCCCGACGTACGGTCAGCGGTCTGTCGTGGTCGTCAACCGGAATGCCGACCTGATGTTCCGCACCTACCTCGAGGTGACGCTGCCTGACACGCGAGCCACTGCCACGAGTGCCTCGGCGGACATCCTGTGGACTGCCGGTGGCCGTCGCCGCCTCGGTTACCTCCTCATCCAGCAGGTGGAGATCGAGATCGGTGGCCAGGTGATGGACCGTCACTACGGTGAGTGGATGTACCTCTGGGAGTCTCTTACATCCGGCTACGATCAGGCGGTCCGTCTGGATCAGATGCTCGGCACGAACGTCGAGGGAGCGACGTCGACCCCGGCTGGCTGCAACGGCCGCCCGACGGTTCTCTACATCCCGCTCTCCTTCTGGTTCTGCCGCAACCCGGGTCTGGCCCTGCCACTCATTGCCCTGCAGTACCACGAGGTCCGCCTGAACTTCACGTTCCGCCAGGCGACTGACCTTGTCCAGAGCACCGGCTGGGGTTCCTATGGTGGACTTGCGGGTGCAGCGGCTGCCCTGCCTCGTTTCAAGGATGCGGCGGTCTACGTGGATTACATCTACCTCGATACGGACGAGCGTCGCCGCTTCGCCCAGCAGACGCACGAGTACCTGATTGACCAGCTCCAGTATGGTCTCCAGCAGTCTGTCACCTCGCAGACGGTTCGCCTGGACTTGACGCTCAACCACCCGGTGAAGGAGCTGGTGTGGGTCTACCAGGATGCCCGCAAGCTCGACTGCTCTGCCTTGACACTGACAGCCCTCGGGGCCGTGAACACCCAGCCGTTCGCCTACGATGATATCGCTAACCGCTGCCGCCTCCAGCTCAACGGCCAGGACCGCTTCGATGAGAGGTATGGTGATTACTTCTGGAAGGTCCAGCCGTACCAGCACCACTCGGGCGGTGCGTTCGAGCAGCATGCGTACACGTCTCTGACCGCCAACACGGTGACGGGTAGCACGGCGGGCAGTTTGTATGCGGTGTTTTCGGGCAGCATTTCGACCGCCGGTGTAATCACGCTCAGTGCAAATACAACAACTGGTTCGATTGTTACCGGCAACGTTATGTCGATCATCTCGGCGGTTGTTACGTCGACGGGTGCGGGTGTGCCTGGGTTTCCGATCGGTGCAACTATCAATGCCCTCGCGAGTGGAACTGCGAATACAAGCGGTGCTACGTATTCGACGAGTACTACATCTGGCGTTACAAACACATCCGGGGTTGTCTTCTACGCAATTTATGACCCGAACAACAATGCGTCCACTGACCCGTTCCTCAACCCGATTGTGTCTGGTATCAACACCGGTTTCCTTACGACGAACCCCGATGCGGTAGGTCTCGTGAATAACGTTCCATCAGTATATGGATACACCCGGTCGATCAACCCGATCAACGTGTACTCCTTCGCCCTTGCCCCCGAGGAGCACCAGCCGTCTGGCAGCTGTAACTTCTCCCGCATCGACACGACGACGCTGGTCTTCGACTCGATTGTCGGCATCGACGGTAAGTCGCTTGCCGCTGGCTCGTTCCCGTCCAAGAACTACCCGTACCTGTTCCGCATGTATGCCGTGAACTACAACATTTTCCGCGTGATGAGCGGCATGGGCGGTCTGGCGTACTCCAACTAAGTCTTTCGCACATAAGGAACCACCAATAGACCCAGAAGCAGAACCAAAACTATAGTGTCAAACACACCGACAATCTTCTTATACTTGATGGGCAGTTCATCAGTCCCAGGAGGCACACCACCATATGGCTTGGCCCATCCGATCAATCCGCCTAACAGCGTAGGACCCAACTTGTCATTACAGTCGTAGATGTAATCATACCACGCCATCAACACATAAGCAGTCATTGCGAGAACAAACGCAAGCACTGCTTCATGTTCCCACGCCTTCGGATGAGGCATCCAGAATACGAACAGAATGAACAACGCAAAGACAATGCATTTTTCATTCAAGTAGAGAGGGGTGCCGAAGAGTCCACCGCCCATTTATTGTAAGTCAGTCTTTGTTATCCGGGTATTCGCTGTACATTCATCAAGACCAATCGTCTGCTGCATCATAATCGGGGCTGGATGTCCCGGTCCTGGACACTTCACGTGTTCGTGACCTAGGATATGCCCCATCTCATGCGAAACAACGTACTGACGATATCCAGTCAGATCCTGACCACTCTTCTGTGAACCGTGTACCCACCTTATCGCGTTGAGATACATGTGGCGACCCCCGACTTCTGCACATGATAGATTATCAGGAAGACCGCAGATGTTCGCAATGGTAGCGGGAGACGATAAGCGAATAATGACATCAGGACGGTTCTTCACAAGTTCGAACGTGTATCCATGTGCTTCCCATCCATCTGGATCCGCTAAGTAAATTTGAAGTAACTCTGCGAACTCCTCTTGTGGATACCGTACATCCGGATCCACACGTGCGACGTACCGGATCTTCGGCATGGCCCTTGCTTCTAGGAAACGAAAAGTCTGACAGCAAACCAAATCAGCTCAATGCCTCCCATCGAGTGCTCTCATTGTAAAAAGAGGACGCACCTCACGTTCACGTGCCAATGTCCTGCTGTCTTCTGTTCTAAATGTCGCATGCCCGAAGTCAACGAGTGTAAGATCTATGAACCTGCGAAGGTTGTTTTGATCAAGGTTGAATCCGATAAGCTTACTCGATGTTAAGAAGCTCCATGAATACACCCATGATCTTTGCTGTATCCCTGCCCTCGTAGGTACTGTTAAGGACAGACATCACGATCGCATTGTCGCGGATGATGATCTCTACATCCAGGATCTCATCGAAGATACCTTTGAAGTTGACGATCCAACGCGGCTCGTTCTTCGGGGTGTTATATGCCCTAGCGGAGGCAGCACCGCGGACAAGGTTGTGAAGACGGTCGAGTGCATCTGATACTGCGTTGTCGATATTGATACTCATTTTAACTGATCTCCTTTTGCATGTGGGATGAGGGATTCGTTTTCAAAAATGGATTTCTCAGAGTCAAGATAGTGGTACAGCCCGCCCAAGATGTCTTCCCCTATGCGTATCTCCGCTGTCTCCGCTGCCATCGAATCCGTCGTCCCCTATGAAATGACCCACACTGTCGCTGCCGCACTTCGTGTCCCTGTCTTCGCCTACATCACCCGAGATGACCCTATCTACATGACCGTGGAGCAGTTCTTCGCTGGGATTGCGGAGGTCACAAAGAACAGTCCTGACCATGACCGTATCCTAGACCGGCTACCCGGCTACCTCTGTTCGCATGGTGGGGGACGCTACGACGACCTTGTCACCCTACGATCTGAGATCTCTAAAAACGAAAAGCTCCTACCCACGAAAATGGGTTGATTCCCCGCTATACACAATGAATACCTGCAACTTCATCCAAGCTAACACCCATCAACCCTGCCAAGTAATCTGCCACAATGACCAGCGGCACTGTGGCGTCCACACACGCCCTGCTGAAATGTTAGGTCCCGTTCGTCCAGGTGGCTGCGAACACTACCGCACTGGACCGTATCGCTGGTGTACCCACAATGCCATAGACGGTGAACGACTCTGTAGAAGGCATGTAGACCAACGTGATTTCGATGCCCGCGAACGCCGTATCCAACAAGATGCGAGATGGGGACTGCTCGTCGAGCAGCAGCAGCCTGCCCGACATGTCGACATCCTTCACCGCATGGCGGTAGCAGCGATCATCCCTGATCTCCAACGCCTGGCCCAAGACTCCCAGAACGTCCACACGGCTGCGGTCAACCGTCAGACCAAGGCGGGTGAGGACCGCCTTCTAGCCGAGACAACAGATGGACGCCAGGTTGGCCTTCGCATCCTGAGAGTCTTCTCCTGCCGGGCAGGCACCCTCAGGGACGTCATGTATGTCATGAATGACGTCAACGACTGGTATAACAGGACGACGATCCGCGTTCCAGGCGACCGCCTCTATGGCCGCCTCCTCGAAGGTCTTTGGGCTCTCATCGACAGCCAGCCACGCGAAGTCAAGAGCGAGCTGATTACCCGCCTCTGGGAAGAGATGTCTGAGTCTGTCGGCCTGTGTACCGAGGGCCATATTTCTCGCCTGGTCAACGTCATGGTCGGCTTTGACGACAACTTCAAGCCACCCGTCTCCCTAGGCGAGGTCTTGCAGGCCAAGATCGCAGCCATCGCAGCGATGGATATCCCTGTGACAGGCAAGCTGTCCCAAGCCCGTGCCTTCATGACCGATCTCGGTCTACCCGCCTCTGAACAAGCCCCCTGGCTCGAGGCCCTTGAGTAAACTCAACCTCAAACCAAATTTTTACATTTCTTAAAACGAATTCACAGATGTCACGGAAGGCTCGTGAGCCCGGGGCAAATCTACAATCTACAATCTACAATGACGTCTTCTACTCTCACATTCTCTGTCGCAATGACCGAGGTTTGTACTTCAATCAAGGACGCCGGCTTCAGCACTGACCTCTGGGAACCCGAATTCGGATGGCGCACCGACGAGAAGCGTCGCGACGGTGACAAAGAGGCGTCTGCATCCGACGACCCCTACCCGCTGCAGAAACTGGCGGCATATCAAATCTTCGACCACATGTTCTGCAAGAAGACATCATGGGTCCACCTAGCAGCTGAAATGCAGGCAGGTAAGACCGGCGTGATGAACGCATTGTTCCGCATCATCCTGTCCAACACACACATACTTACTATTGACCCTACTCGGATCTTTACGACGACGGGTATGTCGGACGACGATTGGCAGACTCAGACTGCTCGTCGCGTTCCCAATATCTTGCGTGAGAACGTACACCACTCAGGTACGCTCGCCAAAGTTGCGGCAAAACTAGCATCTCTTGCTCAATCCGAAGATGATGGTCGTCTTCGGAATATATTGATCGTACTCGATGAATCGCATCATGCAGCTGCTTCGAGAAACCGTCCGAACATGCATGTATATAACGCTGTGGAGAGACACTGTCCGCGCGATCTCTGGGCTGAGCGAGGCATCCGTTTCTTGACTGTATCAGCTACAGACCCTGCAAAGGTTATCGCAATGCAGGGCTCAAACGTTCCAACAGCAGTGGTCCGTCTCCAGACCAGCGATGCCTATCAATCTGTCCAGTCTCTACGTGCGGCACGACGACTGCTCGCAGTGACTGCGGTGCTACATACACCGGCTGGAGCTGATATCCTCTGTAACAAGGTCCGCGAATTGGAGACCGTGCATGGCTCGCTCATACACATTCTACGCCCGAACATGGCCAAGAATAAGGACATGAACGCCATAGTCGAGGTGCTTCTCAAGGAACGGATTCCCGGTTGTGTAGTTGTTCCTTGGGATACAGAGTCTAAGAAGCGCCGTGCCAAGGAGGCAGTCGAGACAGCATCGGTGGTTAGCACGGATATCAACGAGGCATATCTTTCCGAGAAGCCTACGCAAACGACCTTCATCTTGCTGAAGGGTATGTTCCGTGCAGCGAAGACTCTTGACGACGCCCACGTCGGAGTTCTCTATGACCGTGTGGGAGCTGCTGACTCGACTAACCTCCAGTCTCTGCTCGGTCGAGCATGTGGCTACGGTAAGAGTACTCGCACAGTAGTGTTTGCTGCCGAGTCAACGGTTAACACATATATACAGCTCTGGCGCGAGCTTTGTTCCAACCGCAACTTTCCGACGGTCACGGACGTGCCGGTTGAGTCTCTGAGGGGTAAAATGCCCGGTGTTACTACCAAGAAGAACCGTGGTGTTGTCCGCCTTGTACTTAAGCCGGCTGCCGCATCACCTCTTGGTTCGGCTGCAGGAGGTGTTGCTCCTCCTGTTGTAGCAGCACGTCAGCGACGTGTGTATAATGAAGACGACTTTGATGTTACTTGGAGTGCAGAATTCCACACTGCCGATGAAGCAATGGCTATTACTCATAGTAAAAAAATGAAGGCGTTACCGAATGGCTTCTATTCAAATGCTGCATCTGGTAACGGTGGTCCAATGACTCGTGAACAACTCGTTGCAGTCCAGAACGGCAAAAAGACTGCAAATGGTCGGCCGTCAGCACGCCCATGTACACACAAGACATTCGCATTCTACGAGAACCCATTGGATGCGTCTACTGTACGCTTTGTCGTTCGCACACTGACCCGCAAGGTCTAATCACAGAGCCGGGAATCTCTCCAAGTCCCACAATTTTTACATTCACTCACCAATCTAGATTTCTAAAAACGAATTGTTTGCCATCACGAACTACCAATGACACCCCCGCCAGCCTACTATACAACTACTCAACAACTACTACAGAATGTCTCTCAACAACCTCCTCAAGCAGCAGATCAAGGACGCGATCGCACACATCTACGACGAATCTGGCTCAGCAGCCGACAACCGCTACACCAAGCCCGAGGACCTCTCCAAGGCCCTCCTAGACATCCTCTTCCCCGCAGAGAAGGAGGAGAACACCCAGGTCACCGGAGTCATCCGCGTGCCCACCGCGGACACCGAGTCAGACGGCTCGACCGACTCCAAGCAACGCAAGAAGCGTGCACCCATGAGCGACGAAGCCAAGGCCGCCATGAAGGCCAAGCGGGCGGCCACCATCGCCGCCAAGGCCGCACCCGCCTCCCCCAAGTCCGAGGACAAGCCCGAACCCGAGGCTCCCGGTGCACCGGTCAAGGAACGCAAGCCCCGCGGCCCGATGTCCGACGAAGCCAAGGCCGCCATGAAGGCCAAGCGTGAGGCGACCCTCGCCGCAAAGAAGGCCGCCCAGGCCTAAAGCTAGACACAGCTACCCAACCCCCAATTTTTACATTATGGACCTGGCCCACCATGAATCCACATTTCTGAAAACGAATTCATCGAAATCACGAAAAGACCTGAAGTAAGTCCTACAACAACCGCATAGCAACCGTTGAGGCATTCCCGATCAGAATGTTTAACCCGATCCCTTTCTCCGTCCGCATGCGTGCAGCTGGCTTTGTCTTTGACAAGCACGTCCGCAGCATGAACGTCTACGACAAGTGGGTGCCTAAGGGCACCACCATCGCCGACCGCAAGAAGGCTGCCAAGGTCGACCAGACCATCGACATCCTCGCCCGCTTCGTCTCCAAGTGGAGCCTGTCCCGCCGCAGCCGCCACCGCGAGTCCCGCTGGTCCCACCGCGGCCCCAACTGGGGTGACCTCATGTGGGAGGCCGAGCAGGCTGAGACGAACAAGCTCGTCACCATGGATGAGCACACCTACTCCGCCCTCCGCCGTGCCCAGATCGCCGAGTACAAGGCAGTCGGCCGCGACATCCTCCCCCTCATCCGCTCCTGGAGCCACATCAATAGCCTCCGCGACGAATTCGCCCGCAAGACGACCCTCAACGCGGTCCAGCTTGCACAGGTCTGGGCCGAGGTTGCCCCCAAGGTCCACAACAAGCAGCGTCCTGCCCAGGTCCGCCGCAATCGCTTCGCGATGGACAGCGACTCTGAGTAAACACAAAACCCATAAAACAGAAGAACCTCACAGTTTTTCAATGTTGGAACTCTCTGTGTCGAATTATTCAACGAGTGCTTCTTGTAAAAAAGTTTGCGGGAACCGATGCGTTTTCGATCCACTTTTCGTAGGTGTCTGTTCAGGAGGGTCGCTTCGCTCCATGCGACATCATGTCTTTTTGGGGGCGTCCAAGGCCCATCCATGCAGGAGGGTCGCTTCGCTCCATGCGACTCATGAGTTTTTGTAGGGTGTATCAAAAGTGGCGTTCTGGCCCTTTTTTCGCGGCTCACTATAATGAGTTGGAAGGTCATGGAA